>MDTE01151614.1_pt1 | contig 53833 bp, 50 predicted proteins | sample 811231 | NCBI WGS metagenome assembly MDTE01 (sample SAMN05326651, study PRJNA326480) | marine metagenome | isolation source: seawater | place: Indian Ocean: Red Sea | collected 2010 | reverse complement strand
TTATAGATCTAAAGAAATAACTGATGAAGTAATTGAAAGTAAAAAAAGTAGAATTTTTGAGCAAGCAGAAAATAGAATGCATGCTCAACAAGCCCTTTTAGCATGCCTTATTTCATGAAAACATTGCAATTTCCTTTTTAAAGAGGTACAAATGTATTAGAGTACATTTGTTTTATGGAAACCTCTGGTGGTAATAATCTTACAGAAGCTCAGAATGAGCTTTACAGTTGGATAAAAGATTATTTACGTGAATATCACCATAGCCCCTCAATAAGGCAGATGATGCAAGCTATGGGATTAAAGTCTCCAGCACCAATACAAAGTCGTCTAAAACATTTGCAGGATAAGGGGTTCATATCTTGGCAAGAAGGAAAAGCTAGAACTATGCAAATAGTTGAAGAAATTGTAGGAGGAGTACCAATTATGGGTTCCGTAGCTGCTGGTGGATTAATTGAAACATATAATGATGTTAATGAAAAATTAGATATTTCTGATGTTTTAAAAAAGAAAAATGTTTTTGCACTAACAGTCAACGGGGATTCGATGATTGATGCTTTTATTGCTCATGGAGATATGGTATTAATGGAGCCAATAAAGGATTCTTTTTCTCTCAGGAATGGCGATATAGTTTGTGCTTTGGTTCCTGGGTTAGGTACGACTTTGAAATATTTTTTTAAGAGAGGGGGTAAAATTTTTCTTGAAGCAGCGAATCCGGCTTATGAACCAATTGAATTAAACTTGGATGCGGTAGTTTTTCAAGGTAAATTACTTGCAGTATGGAGAAAAATCTAGTTTATTAGAAGTTATTAAAATTATCTACTAAGAAACTGATTAAAAATAACTGCATGCCTTTCGAACCAGTATTTAAGATCAAAATTTTCAACTGCCCTTGTTCTAGCTGATTCGGACATATTTTTTTTGTTTTCTATTATCTTTAGCATTCCATCTGCTATGTTATTGAGTCTTGGAACTTTAATTTCTTTCCAATTTTGTTTTACAGGTAGCCCTATCCCTGAATATTCATCAACTAATTCGGGTATACCCCCACTAGATGAATAAAGGATAGGTAATCCACATGACATAGCTTCAATAACTGCGCTAGGACAATTGTCTTGGAAATTAATTGTAATATATGCATCAGCAAGTTGATAGATTTTTGGAGCGTCGATCTGTTTGAAACTCTCTAACAAGGTAATTTTTTCTTGCATTCTCATTTCTAAAATCTTTGACATAATATATTTTTTGTCTTCTAAATTACCTGCAATTATAAGTTTTACTTTTCTATTTGATTTTAAAACTTTTTTAAATGCACATAGAATTTGAGAGATACGATAATTATCTGTTTTAGAGATATTTCCTGTAGTTAAAAAAGTAAAAATATTATTGTAATTTTTGTTTGGTATAAATAATTTTGTATCTACTGCATTATACAAAATTTCTCCTTCCGTAATCCTTTCACCAAGAAATTTGTCTGCAGCTTTTTTACTAAATTTTGACTGCCAAAAAACATAATTTGCAGCATGATATATTTGTGACATTTTTAAATTTCTTTGTTGATAATTACCTTTAAACCAAGCGGGATAAAAAACACCATTTTGATTGAGAACTATTTTTATATCTCTTTTTTTTAAAATATCTAAAGAATTTTTTGTAATGAAAAAATTATTTGAAGCAATATAAACAAGATTAAACTTAAATTTATAATCTGGAAAAACTTTAGTTAATTTGGCAATTTTTACTAATGGTCCACCTAAACTACCTTTCCTTCCTCCGGCAAAAAAGATTCTTGGACTTTTCCTTTTAATGTTAGAAGGAATATTTATAAGCACGCAAAAATTAATAAATATTTTCCATATAAATATTATTATTCTTTTTCCTGATAAATTTTCTAAATTATATTTCATAATTTTGATCTTATGATTAATCAAATTATAAGTGGCCATTTTTAGTATTTTCTAAAGTCTTGTAGTCTAATTATTTTAAAAATCTTAGTTTTTTTTAATTTGTAAATTATATTTTATAAAAATTTTTATACCATTCGATAAATTTCTTGACACCTACTTCAATTGAAGTATTTGGCTTGAAACCTATCCATTCATAAAGTTGGGAACAATCCGATTCGGTAGCAGGAACATCTCCTGGTTGAATTGGTTGCATTATTTTTATTGCTTCAATACCTAGCTCATGCTCAATAGTGTTAATATATTTCATCAAAGGTGTAGGTTTAGAATTGCCAATATTAAATACTTTGTGAGGAGCCCAACTAATTGAGGGATTTGGATTTTTTTTGTCAAAATGTTTAGCCGGAATCGCAGGCTTATTTACGACCCGTACAAGACTTTCAACAATATCATCTATATATGTAAAGTCTCTTATCATCTCACCATTATTAAAAACTTTTATTGGTTCATTATTTAATATTGACTTTGTAAAAAGAAAAAGAGCCATGTCTGGCCTGCCCCAAGGACCATATACAGTAAAAAATCTCAAGCCTGTAGCTGGTAATTTATACAGATGACTATATGTATGAGCCATTAATTCATTAGATTTTTTTGTGGCAGCATAAAGACTTATAGGGTGATCCACGCTGCTTTTCTCAGAAAAGGGCATATTTGTATTGCCACCATAGACAGAGCTGCTGCTAGCGTAGATTAGATGCTTTATTTTAAAATTTCGACATGCTTCAAGTATATTTGCAAAGCCAACTAAATTAGATTGAACATACTCTGAGGGATTTTGAATTGAGTAGCGAACGCCAGCTTGAGCAGCTAAGTTTACAACTTTTCTTGGTTTAAAATTTTTGAAAACTTCTATGATTTTTTCATTGTTTTGGAGATCCCCCTTAATAAATTCAAAATTACTCCCATTTTTTTTTGCTATTTTAATAAGTTCTCTTAATCTTGCCTCTTTAAGTTCTTTATCGTAGTAAGCATTTAAATTATCAAAACCAATTATAGAATTACCTAGTTCTAACAATCTTTTACTTAAATGAAATCCAATAAATCCTGCTGCCCCCGTTACAAGTACAGTCATAAGGATTAAATCTCAAATTTCCATCATATCTTATAGATTGATTATTTCTTGTATTTTCGTATTTAAGTTAACCAATTCGATCCTATATTTTTAATTTGAATTTTTACAAATTTGATATTGAGATATGTTGTACTTTAATAATCTTTATCTATTTTTAAAGAATTTAATTCTTTTAAGGCTGGTTTATAAGCTTTTTCCCAATGCAATTTAGCAACTATATTCCAATCAGCCTTCATAACATCTTTTCGAGCTTCTATAATTAATTTCTGTTTGGGTAGATTTATTATTTCTAAACTTTTTTCTGCGATAACTTTGGGATCAAAACTATTTACTATGCCTCCATTTATTTTGTCTTTTATAAAGTCTTGCCCCATTCCAACATTTGTAGTGACAACTGGTACTCCACTAGCCATTGATTCAATTAAAGGCTTTGGCCCTCCCTCCTCTCTAGAAGAGACAATATAAAGATCTAAAGCATGATAGTAATTGATTATTTCTTCATACTTATCTAAATAAAAATGAATATATTTTATATTTCTTTTCGCAAGTTCGTTTTTTAAATATCCTCTTGAAGGTCCTGTTAAGAGGACTATCGTTGGTAACTTTTTAGCAATTATTTCAACAGTATTTACGAATATATCGGGTCCTTTTATATACTTTGGTTCATTACCATCACCCCATCCAATACCATCTTTTTGGAATGAACCTATGACTAGCTGCTTTGTTGTAAAGCCTAGTTCTTGTCTTACTTTGATTCTTTTTGCTGGAGTTGGAAGTGAAAATAGTTTTGTATCTACCCCAGTATGAATTAGTATTATTTTTCTCTTTGGGATGCCCCATTTTATTAATCTTTTTTTTACTAATGAAGATGCTGTTATCACCTTATGTATTGAATCTTTAGTTGATAAAAATGCATTGATATGTTCTGAGACTTTATATCCATCTTCATGTTTACCATGAAAGAAAGAAACAATATATTTATTATTTTTTGGAAGAAACTTATGCCAATCTAACCACATATATTGTGAAGCGAAGTGAATAACTTTATTTTCAGAGTTTATAAGTGGGAAAGTGCTTATTATTGCTACACCTTTTGCTATAAATTTGTTTATAGAATTTGTAATATAGATCCCATCCCATCTAATTGCCCAATTCGCTTTTTCAACAATAAAGTTAATTTTCTTTCCCTTGAAATTCTTGTTATTAAATCTATATTGTAACCAGTGAAAAAGTAGTATTAAAAGATTTCTGAGATTTCTTAGATTCTTATTTTCTTTTAATTTCCGAAGAGAACTTAACATCCTTTGTGAAAGCAATTTAATGACTTTTTCATTTATTTAATTTTATTCTCCCATAATTATCTTCAAATCTTTCTATATCATCTTCTCCTAAATAAGAGCCACTTTGCACTTCAATTAAAACAAGATTTATTTTGCCAGGATTGGATAACCTATGCTTTGCCCCTAATGGAATATAAGCACTTTGGTTCTCTTTAATTATCTTAATATCAGAATCAATTTCCACTTTTGCAGTTCCACTCACCACGATCCAATGTTCTGAACGATGATGGTGCATCTGAAGAGATAATTTTTCTCCAGGTTTCACAGTTATTAATTTTACTTTCCATCTAGAATCATCAACGACTGATTCAAAATACCCCCATGGTCTATATATCTTTTTATGCTCTTGTCCCTCAGGAATTCCATTTTCTTTAAGCGTATTTACTATGTTTTTGACCTCTTGAGACTGATCTTTTTCTGCAATTAAAATTGCATCACCTGTCTCAACTATTATTAAATTTTTTAAACCTATCGCAGCTATTAATCTTTTTTCTCCTCTGATGTAGCAATTTGATGTATTTTTAATTATCACATTCCCATCAACTGCATTCCCCTCTTGATCTTTATTATTAATTTGCCAAACTGAATTCCAACTGCCAATATCTGACCAACCAGCATCTAAAGGAAGAACAGTTCCATTTGAAGTTTTCTCCATAACTGAAATATCTATAGAAATATTGGGACATTTGCTAAAGGATTTAATATCTAATCTTTGAAAATCTAAATCAAATAATTTACTTCTCAAAGACTCTTTGCAGCAGGTTATAATCTCTGGATTATATTTTTCTATTTCTTCAAGAATAGCTTTTGCTTTGAATAAAAACATACCACTATTCCAAGTAAATCTTTTATCCTTAAGCAATTCTTTTGCTGTATTTAAATTTGGTTTTTCAATAAAACATTCAATATTTGAACCCTTAATATTTTTTGAATCTAATTCGTCTTGAGACTTTATATATCCATAACCGGTTTCTGGTGAGTTAGGAATAACTCCAAAGGTTACTAATCTATTCTTTGAAGCATATTCAATACCTTTTTCTAGTACATTAGAAAAAATATGTTCGTTTTGGATCTCATGATCTGAAGATAAAACTAATAAGTAAGGATCTTTATTAAACTCTAGAGATTTAAGTGCTCCTAAGGCAATCGCTGGGGCAGTATTGCGACCAAAAGGTTCTAAAAGAATACAATTTGGCTTAATATTTATTTCTCGCATTTGTTCAGCCACGATAAATCTATGTTCCTCATTACAAATTATTATTGGACTACAAATATTTTCAATTTTATTTATCCTTTCCTGAGTTTTTTGAAGAAGTGATTTTTCGTTATTAGCATCAAGAGATAAAAATTGTTTAGGAAAACTTTTTCTTGATAAAGGCCATAGTCTTGAGCCAAAACCACCAGATAATATTATGGGGAATAAATATTCTGATGACATTATTTAGATATACTTTTTTAGTTATTTAATAATATAATCATATGTCACAATAAAGAAATAAACTAAATATTACGGATCTAATAATTCATGTTCTCCAAATTAAGTAACAAAGAGGATACATATATAATCGCTGAGGTGGGCCAAAATCATCAAGGATCTCTAGAAGAGGCTTTAAAATACATTGATATTTTTTCATCATTAGGAGCAGATGCAGTTAAGTTCCAAATGCGTTCAAACAAGTCTTTATTTCATGAGAGTATTTATTATATGAAGTATGAATCAGAGAATAGTTTTGGAGATACATATGGAGAACATAGAGAATCTTTAGAGTTAAAATATGAAGATTTTGTTGAGCTTTCTAAATGCTGTAAAAAAAATAAAGTTGATTTTATAATTACTCCTTTTGATTTAGTAAGTTTAGAAAAATGTATAAAGTTGGAAGTCGATGCATTAAAAATAGCTTCTTTTGACTTAGGAAATCTACCTTTAATAAATGAATTCTCTAAATGTGATTTGCCAATTATTTTAAGTACGGGAGGAGGAGAAATTGTTCAAATTTCAGAATCCATCAGGTTGATTCAACAATATCACAATAATCTAGCTATTTTGCATTGTGTTTCTCACTATCCATGTCCTTTAGAGAAAGTTAATTTGGGTAAAATCAACACTATCAGGGAACTATATCCAGATATTACTGTTGGATTATCTGATCATTTCAATGGTATTTTAACTGGACCATTAGCTTATATAAATGGCGCAAGAGTTTTTGAAAAACATGTAACATTTAATAGATCTAATAAAGGGACTGATCATCCTTTTTCTCTAGAGCCTGATGGATTTAGAAAATTTGTGAGAGATATCCATAGAACTCCCATTTTGATGAAATCAAATAATAATAATGATTTAGGAGAAGAACCAGTTTTTAAAAAATTAGGCAAATCTCTAACTGCTCATAATTTTATAAAAGCTGGAAATATAATTACTCTTCATGATTTAGACGGTAAGATTATCCGACCTCAAAAAATTCCTGTTAGAGAATCTAATAAAGTAATAGGTAAAAGAACAAAGGTAGATATAATGCCTGGAAATTTCATAAATTATGAAAATCTTGAGTCATGAAACATTTTTCAGAATTTAAAAACAAAAAATCAATAAAACTTGTAATATTTGATTTTGATGGTGTTTTTACTGATAATAAAGTGATAGTAGATGAACAAGGGAATGAATCAGTTATCTGCTCAAGATATGATGGGTATGGAATAAAAAACTTAAATAAGCACTCTATTTACAATTATGTCTTAACAAGTGAAACTAAACCAATAGCTATTAGAAGATGTGAAAAATTAGGGATTAATTGTATAAATAATGTAAAGTCAAAAGTTGATGAAACAAAAAAAATTTTAGAGAATCTTGATTTGAAATTTAAAAATGTTTGTTTTTTGGGAAACGATATTAATGATATTGAATTATTAGATTTAGTTGGTTTGCCTATAAGGACTTTTGATAGTCATCCAATTTTAAAAAAAAATAAGTCTTACTTTACCACTAAGACAATTGGGGGTCATGGATGTGTAAGAGAATTATCAGATTATTTAACAGATAATTAAATGCTTGCTTTAATACCAGCTAGATCAGGCTCTATACGTATTCCTAATAAGAATATTTATAGTATTAATGATCATCCTCTCATTGCTTACACGATTACATCTGCAATATCTTCAAAAATTTTTGATGAAATAATTGTATGTACGGATTCCAAAGAATATGCTGAAATAGCTAAATATTATGGAGCGGATGTACCTAGTCTAAGGCCCGCTTCAATTTCTCAGAAAGATTCTCCTGACTGTGAATGGGTTAAATGGATACTAGATTTAAACCAAAATAAATTCCTTAAGTATGAGATTGCTTTTATCCTTAGACCCACAAATCCTTTTAGAACATCTGACACAATAAAAAGGGCTTATTCATCATTTCTTAATTCTGATGCAGATACGTTACGTGCGATTAAGCCAGTATCTGAACATCCAGGAAAAATGTGGGTATATCAGCAAGAGAAAATAGTACCCCTAATACCTTTATCAATATCTAATGTTCCATTACATAGTAATCAAACAAATAAACTCTTTGATGTCTATATTCAAGATGCGAGTCTAGAAATTTTTTCTATAAAAAACTTTTTAAAAACTAACTCTATTACTGGTTCTAGCATCATGCCATTTATTTCATCTTCGTATGAAGGATTTGATTTAAACACCCCTAATGATCTAATAATAATGGATCAATTAATTAAAAATAATAGAGTTGAAATGACAAAAATTGATAAAAAACCTTGGTTTAGTAAATGAGAGAAATTTTTAAAGCATCAAGAAATTGGGGTGAAGAGTATCTCATTTTACTTGCTCCTAAATACTATACCTTGAAAATACTTAAAATAAATTCTGGAAATAAAGGGGGTTTGCAATCTCATCATTTAAAATTTGAAACTGGAATAGTGCTATCTGGCAAAGTAAAAATAAAAAAAGGGCACAGTCCCGAAAATCTAAAAGAAATAATATTAAATAAAGGAGATTTATTTACATTTGAACCAGGAATAGTTCATCAAGAAGAGGCAATTACAGAGACATTTATTCTTGAAATATCATCTCCTCATTTTAATGATAGGATTAGATACGATCATTTACAAAATGATGATAATTTTCTTCCAAGCACAAATAAGAATGAAGTTTTAGAATTAGAGAAATATCATGACTTAGAAAAAATTAAAGAATATGGTTTTATAAAAGTAGGAAAAAACGAAAAAAATTTAATTGAAAAAATTCTAAAAAATTTTTTTTTATAGAAAACTTTTTAAATATTTTAAAGGAACTTTTAGGAACTAATTTAAGTTTTTTTTTGGGGTATTTTTATGAGCTTTGGCATAATTAATCATATACATTTATTGGATTAGGTTTAGCAATATTAGTATCGTTGGAAATTTATATGAAATTACTAGATATATATATTTTGTTTTTGAAGTTATTTGTAATTAAAAAAATTGATCTTCTTCTATCAGCCCTGCTAACAATTCTAGAAAGCATACTACAACTTGTAAATCTCTACATGCATTTTAAGTTTTAGATTTCAATATTCAAAAGCTATAAAGTACTATAGTAGTTACTGAGGTTACGCAAGGAATCTTTAGATTCAATGACATGACTGAAGTTTAGAGATTTGGGGCCATAGCTCAGCTGGTAGAGCACCTGCATGGCATGCAGGGGGTCAGCGGTTCGAGTCCGCTTGGCTCCATAATTTAATTTAGTTAGAAGTAAAAAATTTGTTCCAAAGAAATCTACAAAATATCAACATTATTTTTGAAGATAAATATTGTAAATTAATTTTTTCTTAAAATAAACATCAAATCAGCTGCAAAGTTAATTGAAAAATTTAATTTCTTCTCAACTTTGCCAACATAATAAAAAATATTTCTTGCAGTTTTTAATTTCCAATCCAATCTGAATGGAGATGGATATAAATAATAATGTCCGATAAATTTATGCCATACAGGTAATTGAATTGGCATTGGTAAAAATAAATCTATTATCTTAAAACCGCATTTTTCAACCATATTTTTCATGGTATCGGGATTGTAGTGTACTACGTGTTCATAAGCATCAAAGATATCTTTGGTTTTATGTTTTTTTAGTAATTTAAAAATTTTTAATTTTAATTTATTGTAATTTGCATTAGGAACTTTAATACAAACTATTCCATCATCTTTTAGAAGAGATTTTATTTTTTTTAGATTTATTATTGGATCAGTTAAATGTTCAAAAACATCAATTAATGTTATTACATCAAAAGTTTTATCCTCAAAAGAACAATTATTCAAATAATTATTTTCAATATTTAATCCAAAGTGTTTTTTACCCAATCCAGATAAAGACTCTGAGGGGTCTAGACCAATAGCATCAAAACCTTTTTCCTTAGCTTTTCTCAAAAAGAAACCTATATTACAACCTACATCTAGTAATTTCCCAGAATCTTTGAATTTTTGGATATGACTAAGTTCTTCTAAATAGTTTTTATCCCTATGATGAATTTTTGTCCCATTAAAAATATATCTACCTTCTTCAAAATAAATATCTGGATCGCCCCAGTAATTTTGATGTGAATTCTTTACTCTTGGGTTTGCATAAGTTAAACCACAATCAAGACAATCTACAATACCTAAATTACCCATTTCTGAATGGATTTTTATGCTATGTGAAGACCCACAATTAGGACATGAAGTTGTTTCAGTGTCTTCTATTTTATAAAAATCTTTTTGAGTTCCACCCCTTATATAAGATTCTTCACCCAAGGTTTTCATTGCCATATCATGAGTAATATTATTATTCTATGAATTAAAAAATATTAATCAAAAAAATTATGAATATTTAATTTACATAATGTAATCAGAGAAAATCATCTCGATATTATTAAAAGAAAAATTTGGTTTTCTATATATGTATTGTTAAAAATGTCATACCTACGACTAACTTAGCTAGAACATTCGCAAACACTAGTTATAGCAAAAATGAGTATCTATATTTTATGCAGGGGTCGGCGATTCTAATCCGATTGGCTCTATAATTATTTTTTGGATAAACAAAATAAGTTGGAACAATTTTATTCTTATTTTTAAATCTTTGATTACTGTGACTAATATATTGATAATGTTTATAAAAAAAATAAAATTTTATTAAGTTGATAAATGACTTTCAAAATAATTTTTTGTTTGTCTTAGTAAAAGTAAGAGTAAGAGTAAGAGTAAGAGATATTTAAAATGGCTTAGCAAACATAAAAGTAAGTATTTTTTTAGGTTATTCTAAGTTATGATCAACCCGCTAACCAAAATAGAACCAAATTTTAATCAGTTTCAAAACTTTTTTAGCGGAATGGTGAGCATGTGGTTGAGGAGTTAAATCTCCTTATTCCGAATTAATCTTTTAATTTAGGATAAATTTTTATGCATCTTAAACTAATGAGAAAATCACTTGGTAAATTAAAAAAATTGCTAAGTATTATTAAAACTCATTTAATAAAAAATAACATTTATTTTGGTTTCAAAGATAAAAATAAATCTTATTCAGTTGTTACCCAGAAATATTCTGATTTTGCACTTAAAGCAGCACTTAATTCTAAAGAATTCAAAATATTCAGGAGACATCATGATTACACTAGAATGTTGGAACATTCAGTAAAGAAAGAAGGTGAAGAGTGTTTTGAGATAATTCATCATAAATATAAGCTCTCAATAAATGAGATTAATGAAGCTATAAAACCTTTAGAAAAAATAGGCAATCCTAAATTATATTATATTTCGGGCTTGGGAAGGAGAGTTCCCTGCTCTGCTTTAAGGTATCTCAAGATTGCCCTAGATCTTAAGAAACTTAAGGGTGAAAATTTTGGTCATGTAGTTGAGATAGGCTGCGGATATGGGGGGCAAGCAATTATTCTTGATAAAATTGGAGAAATTAAAAGCTATACATTTTTGGATCTTTGGCAGGTTAATTTGCTAATTAAAAGGTTTATAGAGAATTCTGAATTCTCAGCGAAATATACTATATCAACAATAAGAAATTATGATGGGAGAAAATCATGGGATTTAGTCATTAGTAACTACGCATTTAGTGAATTGGGAATTAATTTGCAAAAGAGATATTTTAATGAAATTATTGCAAATTCCGATTGCGGTTACATGATAATGAATACTGGCAAGGATGAAGAGTCCTCAGAAGATATACATTTAAGCAAAACATATCTAATGAAGAAAATAATTGGATGTGTTTGTAATGAAGAGATCCCCAGAACCAGTTACAAAAATTACTTATTAAGCTGGGATGGTAAAAAGAAATATTCTTAAAAATCTCTTAGGAGCAAAAGTTCAAGAATTTATTCTTTAGATAAGAAACTATTATTAAATAAAAAGGTTTATTTAGTAATTTAACCTTTTTCTTAAAAATATAATTAGTTAAGGTAAAAAAAGTATAATTTTATCTTCTATTAATAATTTTCAATGATAATCCATAATATCTTATTGGGAAATTAACAGGTAAATATTTGCAATCATGAGTTATTTAAGAGCTACTCAGGGATGGTATTCAATTTTATGAAAATTGATAATTTGAATATAAAACTTATTAATATTCGTATAATGGTTTAATTTTATTTTACTTTTTGAAAATTAATTAATATTGACTAAAAAAACTAAAAATATTATGGTTAATTATGTTTTAAATTTTGATTTGAGAAAAATAAGCAATAAATTTAGCAAGTATTTTTTAATATTTTTCATAAATATTTTTAAAAAATTAACCGAAACAATCCCTATTAGTTTTTATCAGAAAATTAACAATAGAATTGCACAAATTGAGGGGAAAGGGTGGGGAGGAAGAAATACCATTAAACAGGAAGTGGAGGCTTGTTTATATTTATTGAATAAGAAGCCAATTGTATTTATAGATATCGGAGCAAATAAAGGTTTGTATACAGAATACTTATTAACTAAATTTCCTAATTTGCGATCTCATCTTTTTGAACCATCTGAGATTAACTATAAAATTTTAACTGATAAATTCTTATCAAAAAAAAATATTTTTATCAATAAAGTAGGACTTTCTAAATCCAATTCAAAAGGTATTTTATATTCCGACTCATTTGGATCAGGACTTGCTTCTGTAACAAAGAGGAAATTGGATCATATGAGTATTGATTTTGATCAAGAAGAAGATATTAATCTTTTGAGGTTTGATAAATATTGGGAAAAAGAGGAATTAATAGATTATGTAAAAATTGATGTAGAAGGTCATGAATTAGATGTTTTAAAAGGTTTTGGAGATTTGATTTATAAAACAAATTTAATACAATTTGAATTTGGAGGTTGTAATATTGATACGAGAACATTTTTTCAGGATTTTTGGTATTTCTTTTTAAAAAAGAATTTTATTATCTACAGAATTACTCCAAGAGGTTGCCACCTAATTAGCAATTACTTTGAGAGTGATGAATACTTTAATGGACCAACAAATTACATTGCTTTAAACCAATCTCTCAATTAAAAAGATTAATCAAAAAAAGTTAATTTTATCTCGAATTGTTTATAATATTATCTCTGCGCCCAACCTAGCTAAAATAGTTGTGAAGACTAGTTGCAGCTTACTTGAGTACCTACATGGCATGCAGGGGGTCAGCGGTTTGAGTCCGCTTGGCTCCATAAGGATTTTTGCTAGTTATACTAATAGTTTTTAACGCTAATCGATAATATCTGATCAGGATATTAATAGTTAAATATTTGCAATCATGGGTTCTTTAAGAGCTACTCAGTAAGGTTATTTAATTTTTTAAAATTTTGCACATTTCTCTAATGTAAAACCTTTTCTATAGAGATTAGATCAAAATCATTTAAGATTATTTTCCTATATATTAAAGTCAAGCATTCTTACTTTGGGTTAGACAAGTGAAATTGTATAGCCATAAAAATGCAAAGCCTACTGAAAATACCTCTCCCCATTCCTCTACTTGATTTAAGAAAATTATCATAAAAGACGAAAAAGAGGAAAAAGCGGATCCGTGCCACAAGTTTTCAGAAACCCATGGAATAGTTATCATTTGATCAACTCCTACAGAGAATAATGCTAAGAGTATAAAAAAGAAAAAATTGTTAAAAACAAACTTTTTCTCCCCTAACTTCATTTTCTTATAGCTAACAATAACTGTAAACAGCATAATTAAAAGTGGAAATAGCCAAAATAACAATTCAGTGATATTTGTCCATTGAGGATTAAAAGTAAAACCAAATATATTTTTGTAAAAAGCTGGAAATATTTTAGAAGCAAATCTTTCATGAATACTTAAAGAATCGTCTAAAAATAAAAATAAATAAAAAAATGTAATTGAGAATGAATTTTTAAAATATTTTAGAGTTAAAAACCCCGATAGAAGAAATGACCAAAATAAATACATATTTGCAAAATGTTCCACGTAACCTCCGTCTGCAGTAGCACTTAATAATTCACTTTTAACTATTTCTTCACTAGCTTTAAACCAAAAATAATCTCCAAAAAACTTAACAAATAGCCATGAAAGTATATGCTGTAAAAAGGTTGCTAAAAATAGTAATCTAATTATTTTGACTCCAATAGAATGAGTATTAAAAAATAATCTATTTTTTAAAAATAAAAATATTTTATATTTATGAACTAAATTAAAAAATTTAATCAAAACAAATCTCAAGGTCAAGAATCCATAAAATTATTATGCAAACAAAATTAATAATTTAGATTATTGCAGGATAATAAGTTATTTATTGTAATTTAATTGATACAGGACTAGCAATAACTAATGATGTGATCATTAATCAAATAATTAAATATTTGAAATCAATTAACCAACTTATAATTTATTTTTTTTATAGTTTAATTATTAGTAATTATTTATCCCTAGGAGAACAATTAGAATCTTGTATTACATTAAACCAAAATTAAATATATTCGGAGCTAAGTTATATAAATAGTTAAGAAAAAAGAGACTTTATCTTATAAAGATTTTAAAATCTTTTTTGATTTCATTTAAATTGCGATGTAAGTAAAAGGAACAATAACTTGAACAATACTAATCACTAGGATAATTATGATAGAAATGATGATAGCCGTTATCAAGGCTGCTTGGATAGGAGTAGTATTTTTCCATATTGAAATAAATAAATGTTTTATGAGTTTGATAAAATGCATATTTTAAATTTTCTTTTGTAAAAGACCTAAATCGGTAACCAAAAACCTCAAAGGTGTTTTGGAGCAAACCATTAATCCATCAATTAAGTCATAGCAAGTTGGATCTCCACTTATATTTAATGATGAATTTGCCAAAATATCGATATCATAGTTCTCAAGATTTTGAAGTAATTTATAAATAAAACTATTTTCTTCTACAATTTGTAACCGTGTTGTTCCATCAATATGGGTAACTGGAAATCCTTTAGAAATAGAATTCTCTAGACATTTGCAGGTAGCACCCATGCTTTTATAACTTTCCATTAATGCTAGATTCAAGTCATAGTATTTGGATGCAGTTTTAAATGTCATAGCAGGAGCTGTTGGTCTAAAAGGACTCCTATTTTTGATAACTGTATTGAGATTTTGAACAGCACTTTTGTCTCTCCCATTACAAATTAGTGATCTATTACCAAGTGATCTTGGACCTGTTTCGGCATTATTTATAATTGTTCCAATGATTTCTCCACTTTTTAACAATTCTGAGCATTTCTCTAATATAGACTCTTTTTCTGTAGTGATTAGATCAAAATCATTTGAGATTATTTTTTTTGAAATCTTTAATTGCTTTTTAAAATCAAATCTGGAGGGAAAAAGATTAGGCCTTGGAATAGTTCCACAATTTGGAGAGCTTTTTAAAAATGCATAATAGGCGGCACCAATTGCAGCACCAGCATCTCCTGGACTTGGGGGAATTATTATTTCATCAACAAAAGGTAAATTAGCAATAGTATTAAGAGATGCCGAATTAGATGCAACTCCACCAGAAAAAAAGAATTTATTACAAGAAGTTAGTTTGTGAGCATGTTTAAAAATATCACATAAAATTTCAACTGTTATTTCTTGAGCTGCCCTAGCTATATCAGCATAATTTTGAAAATTTGCATCACTAGTCTTAAGTTTTTTAAAAGGGTTTCTAGGATTACCTAATAATTTAATCAGCTTTTTGTCATATGATTCTGTTGGTGATGTGTGGTAATTAAAAAAATCTAGATTTGTAATAAAACTATTTTTTTTATCATCCCATTTGATTAAACTCTTAAGAATATCTTTGTATTTAGTATCTTTACTTCCAAATGCTGCAAGACCCATAACCTTATATTCTCCTTCGTTAATTGCAAAACCAAGAAAATCAGTAATTGCCGAATAAAATAATCCTAAAGAATTTGGATATTTGGCAGACCATAATTCAGTTATAGTAAAACAGTCCGCAAGATAACTTATTGAAGCAGTACTTCTATCCCCAAAACCATCAACAACAACGGAACATATATTTTTTTGATCTGATGAATATGGAAGCGCAGTTAATGTATGACTCAAATGATGGTCTACGTAGATTAATTTCTTTTCTAATCCAGAAAAATTCTTTGATAAGTCAAGATAACAGGCAATCGAACTATTTTTGAAATTTCTAAATTGATGGGAAAGCAAAGGCAGACTTTTTGGCATTTCTGAAGCTGCCACTTTTAAGGGATGTAAAAAAGCACTTAAAGGTCTTTCGTAAAATGCAATTTTTTTGATTTCTTCAATATTGAGTGAATTATCAATTAATATTTTTCTTAGGGATTTTTTTGGAAATGACTTGTCTCCTTTAATTCTTGTTAAATACTCTTCTCTACAGTAATCAATCAGAGCTCCATCATTATCAACCAAAGCTGCAGAAGATTCGTGACTATATCCAGATAATCCGATATACATTTAATCTAAATTACTGAATCAGTAGAAATTGCCATTAAATTTTTTCCTTCTCTTCTAAATTTAGATACATCTAGAAATACAAAAATAGTACCTATCATATATGAGAGTAGGTTATAGATGGGTCTAAAAATTATTTCTAAGAACCTCATATTTTGGCTATGAAACTTTCTACTTTTATTTTTTAGAATTTCCCTAATTTTATAAACTCTTAATTGCCATGGCTGAAGTCTTGGATAGTATTTTAAAAAGTGTTTTTTAGCCATACCATGATGTCTTAATTCATCATCCATAATATTTTTGATTATTTGGCCATCTTCTGTGCTTGGTCCAACAAGCTTAAGAATTTTATCAAAAGATGATTTGGCTAGTAATTCATTTGTGTAGACGAAAGCTATGAAATCTTTTGTTTTCAAATAGTCAATTAAAAACCCATGTTTGGAAATGTATCCTTTTGATAATACTGAGTATGGTCTAAATCTAAATGACTTTGCTATTTTTGTTCTCACTTTTTTCCCCCTATGAGATAACATCTTAAAAAACTTAGAAGTGTGGGTATATTCATCTTTAGAATGATAAAAATATCCATACGCAATAGATGCATTTGCACTTTTTTTGCAGGCTGCGAGCATCTCTAAAGCTGAACCATATTCTGCATGTGCAGTTTCATAAAGCACATTAATAGCATCAATTTCTTTTCTTTCATTTGGTTGAGATTTTTTCAACATATTTTTCGAGCAATTTTTAAACTTTATAGATTACTTTTGATACTACAATATTAATATGGTAAGAAAAACAACTTTGAAATATCATCAAAATAATTCCGCACAAAAATTTCTGATATTGATATCATATAGTCATAACAAATTAGTTGAATGAGAATCAGCAACTTTAATACTAGGAATTTGTTAAAGAAGAACGCTTGGCTCTTGGTATTTATTGGCTTTTTCCCATATACAATATGGTCCTCAAGATCTATATTATCGCTATTAAAAATAAATTTTTTAAGTCAAGAGTCTCTAAAAAGTTTATTTTTTAATTCGTCAATAATTTCAAAACTATTTTCTTACAGCTTAGAATTATCATTTCCAATAATAATAATTACTTTGTTTGAGCTTATTTTTAGAAAAAACGAAAGTAAAAATATGTTTTTAGATACTAGTATTGCTAAAGTTTTTAGTTCCGAAGGTACAATTTTTGCTGATGTTTTTTACTACATTAATTATTTTTTAATTACAAACATACCCATATTTGTATCCCTTCTAACATTTTGGGTGGTGAATGCGAACACTAGCTTAAATAATCAGCTTAAAAATTTCATTTCTTCATTACCTCAATCTTCATCAATTTTCTTATACGGTACTGTCACATCGGTTTTACTTGTTTTTCTGAAAGATGGTGCGAAATACTTTTCACATAGATTTCAGCATCAAAATGAATTATTTTGGGATCTACACGAATTTCATCATTCAGCAACAGAGATGAATGTTTTTTCACAATTAAGGCATTTACCTTTTGAAGAGTTGCCATTCACCATACTTAGTACTCCAATAAGTATTTTGTATGGTCTTAACTTGGCTTATTGTATTTCCCAAGGCTCTTATATACCTGTTTACATTCATTTCCTCTATTCTACCCATGTGCTTTTTTTTAATTGGTGCGCACATAGTTCATTTAAATTAATTTATCCTAAACCTCTTGACATGATCTTCATGAGCCCAGCTATTCATTGGTTCCATCATTCATCCAATCCTAATCACTTTGATTCTAATTTCAGTTCTGTTTTTACGTTTTGGGATAAATTAGGTGGGACATATATAGGGGCAGAAAGGCTTAGTGAAATTACAGCCTATGGAGTTGAAAATTCAGAATATAATAAATATAATCCTGTCTACTCTTGGTTTGCACTACCTTACGTTAAAATAATTAGAAGAATTAAAGCTTGTTTGAGACTAAAAACTTTAAACCCAATTTTAGCTTGGCAAGAAATTTAAAGATTATGATAAAACTTTGATTTTTTTTACAAGAGATCAGTATCACTTTCTCGATGATTTATTAATTTTTTGATTCCTTAAAACTCCAATGTTTGTTAGTAATTTATTTATTAAAAAACCTAATGTTTTATCAATAATCTTATTTTTAATCTTATTGGTACCTTTTTTTGTTTCTCAGTTATTACAAAGCAACGAAATTTTATCAGCCAATTCTAATTTTATCCTATTTATAAATGCAAAATCTTTTCAAGAATTTATTATTAGCCTTAGAGATAAGCATAGTTTTCTTTCCCTTATAAGTTATGCTCTAAATGTATTTTTGCTCGTAGGACTTCCTATTTTCGCAGTTACAGTTTTAGAAATATCAATAAGAAAAAAAAGTACAAAAAAGTCTTACGATACTAAAACTAGTATTTCTAGAATCTTCAACTCCGAAGGTTCTTATATGGCTGATATTTGGTATTTTATATTAGGAGCAATAACTAGCAAATTTCCATTTTTAGTTGTTTTTCTAACTCTTGGGTTATCTTCACTTAATAAAGGAATAGGCGATCAGATTACTTACTTCTTAAAAAGAATAATTCCTGATTCAACAACGTTTCTAAGTAGTACCTTAATTTTTATTTTTATTATTTTAATAAAAGATTTATTAACATATTTTGTTCATCGACTTCATCATAGGTTCCCTTTTTTATGGGACCAGCATGAATTCCATCATTCTGCTACTCAAATGACTATGGTTAATAAATATCGAGAGACTTCAATAGAAAAAGTTACTAGATCTTTACTTTTTCTACCTATAAACGTTCTCTTAACTTTTTTAGTTTCTGGATTTGTTCTTAAGGGATATCCATTGCCACTCTTTATTTATCTTCTACATTTGGTGATGAAGAATGCCTTTACTTTTTTGGGGCATGCATCTTTGCCAATTATCTATCCAAAACCACTCTCTTTAATTTATATGAGTCCAGGATTACATTTAATTCATCATTCGAATAATGAATCTCATTATGACTCAAATTTTTCAGAGGGCTTTGTTTTTTGGGATAAGCTTTTTGGTACTTATAAAGGTAAAGAATTCCTAGATGAAATTAACGGATACGGTGTTAAAGGTACACAATATAATAAACACTCTGCTTTTTATAGTTTTACCATCCTTCCAGTTTTAAAAATTTTAAAATTTTTAATTAGAAAAAGTTCTAAATCTTTCTAGTAATTTTAAAACTAATTTCTCTCCCTATTCATTATGCGAGTAGTACAGTCATAGTAAATAAAATTAGAAAATAATTGAATAGAAATAATAGAAGAAATAGTAAATAAACTTACATTCCCAGCTGAGGTAAAGATTCCTGAAATACTACTTTTGTATACAAATAAAAATCCTAAAACAAAAGATATTAATCCAAATGCAAAAGATAGTATTAATTCAATTGAGCCAGGATTAAAATCTAAAATAAAATATTGATATAAAAATCTTTTTATTATAAGTTTTAAATGTCTTTTAAAGAAATTAGGCAGTTCCTTAAGAGGTTTTAAAGAAGAATAAAAATTATTATAAATACATTCTGTTTCAATATTTTTAATTCTTATATTTTTTAATCCGCATCTAAATAACAAATCAGTTTCAAAGAAGAACCTATTATCAACTTTTTTTAAGTCAATTATTTTTAGAGTACTACTTTTAAATGCAATAAAACCATTAGTTGGATCAAATAAATCCCAATAGCCAGTTGAAAGCTTTGCGATAAATCCAAGACATATATTGCCAAATAATCTTATTTTTGGAATGTTTTTAATCTTTTCTATGCTAGTAAATCGATTACCCTTTGTTGCTTCACAAATATTATTTACAATTGGTAAATACATTGCTGGAATATCGGCGGCATTCATTTGACCATCAGAATCAAGCTTAATTATTACGTCACAATTATTTTCTAAAAGGTATTTAAATCCTTTCTTTGTGGCACCACCAACCCCCAAGTTATTAAGGTTATAAATTACTTTTAAATTTTCAGATTTGATGGAATTTTCTACTAAATTCCCTGTATTTTTAGGACATTTATCATCTATTAGAACTACTAAGTCAACATAATTAAGCACATCTTCTATTATTTTAACTGCAATGATGCCACTCATATAACAAGGAATAGCTACTCCTATTTTCTTGTTTTTATACATTTAATTAGAACTTCTGTTCATATTATATATATCTTTAATATCAGAAATAATTTTAGAAGCAAAAATCAAGTAGGGAGTATAAAACATAATCCAATATCTACTCATGCCTACTCCAATAATTGCAGGAGAAATTGCAATAAATGAACTTAGGAGGATGATCCAAATCTTTTTTTCTAAGATTTTTTTAAAATTACTTAAAACTCCTATGAAGCTAAACAAATTTATTGGAAAAAGAAAAAATAGGCCTGAAAAAGTTCTAGCAATGAAAGGGAATAAAGCTTTCCCATATGATGAGGAATTATGCGTATCTCTGATATCTGATATACCCGATATGAAGTCGGTTATTTTCCAAAGAGAAATATAAATAAAAGAGATTATTTTTGAGAAAATGCCCTCATTTATTAATGATATTTTCTCACGTAATAAATCTCTTGAGTAGCCAAAAAAATACCCCCCCTCGTTTTGTACATGATTTATACTAATTGCGACATAATCTAAAGTTTCGAAAATATTATGGATTGAAAAAAAGATAGAGGATGAAAACAAAACTATAGGTAAAAATAAAAATTTACTATTATTATTGTTCCTGAAAGATTTTCTTATGTTTGAAAAGATTAGTAATCCTAAAAATGAAATACTGAATAATGATCCTGATGGTCTTAATGCAGATAAATAGCAACATGCAACTGAAATCCCAGATGCTAATAATAAAGAATTCTTTCCATTTGTAGTGATTGACTTTTCATTAAGAAATGTACTCGCATAAAGAACAAATGTCACACCTAATATTACATAATTAGTAATTCCTCCTGAAAGGGAATAGAAATAAGTATAAGGATTAGCAATAAATAAAATACTAGTTATTTTTGCAACTTTTTCATTAAATAATTTTAAAGAAGAAATCCTTAGTAATCTAAGAACAATAAAGGCAATTATTGATGATAGGGTAATTGTGATTAAATTCCAAAACTTAGTTTCAGAGTTATAACCAAGTAATAAGCTAAATTTAGTTATTAAATAAAGAATTTGTGGATATAGAAAATTACCCTTAAATTGACTATATCCATATTCAATTTCATTAGTGTTTATATAAAATGCTCTATCTCCAATATCAAGAACTTCAGCAGATACTCCTATGGAAGTTTGATCTGTAGGTATAGTAAAAAAACAACTTAATATAATATTGGATAACAATATAAAAATAAATATTTTTTCAGTACGATTTAGTGATGAATTATTTATTAGCATAGTTCTTTTTTTTGAGTTCATATTTTAGTTCTATTTCTTATTCTGTATTTATTAATATTCTCTAAAAATTTCATAAATTTATTTTTATAAAAAGGATCTGAATAATGGCATAGAAATGTAGCTCTTAATGAATCTTTACCCATTTTGGAAACTGTATGTATAGACTGATAGCCATTAAATAAGTACAAATTGCCTGGAATCAAATTTATGAATTGCAAATTAAAAAGAACCTGTATAAATTTAATTTTTAAGATCATTCTTGTTAAAGGATTTTGAATTAGAGCCTTTTCAAATAAATTAAGAAAAAAATTTTTATGAAAAAATCTTTTCCTACTGCTAATTATAAATTTACCATTTAAGCCATCTTCTCTATTAGGAATTATTAGAGGAATTAGTGCAGAAATAACATAGGCATCATAATGAAACATAAATGGTTTGTTCACACTTTCATCTATGCCTGTGTTTATTCTTAAAACTTTATAGATATCTTTATTAGGAGAGTTGATTGAAAAATGTTTCTCTCTAATATCTTCAAGAATATTAATTATTTTTTTTTTGATTTCAATTAATTCAAAAGGTGTATCTTTAAAGGAGTCATTTCCAACAGTACCTTTATAACCTTTTGGCCTTTTTGCAACATCTTGTTGAATATATTTTTGGAGATTGATTATTTCTTCATCTGTAAAATAATTTTTAATTATTACATATGAATCATTATTTATTTTTTTAATAATTTCACTTATATTTAAAGAACTGTTTAAATAATGCATTTAATCTCTAATATTATTGAGACTTGATTCTTTGTTTATTTATCTATTATATATTATTAGATACTTTATATAAATTTATTTAATTTAAGGATAAGTATAAAAATAGAAACTTCAAAGTTTCTGTTTAGAAAACTTAAAAATCAAAATAATAGATTCTTTCTGACCAGTTAAATTCGAGTATAAAAATATAATTGGTGAAATCAAAAAGTTAATTAAAAATTTTTTAATACCCTTTATTGATAATCTATCTGCAAAAGATATTAATTCATAATCTAAATCTTTCATTTTTTTGATTAGTTCATAATCATAATTTTTCATTAAATTGACTAATCCTTTTTCGCTAAAATAAGAGTAATGAGGAGGGTGGGTATCTACTTGGAGTAATTGATAAAGTGGTTTAATAGAAATCTTTTTCTTAGCTAGAAATAATGAAAAATTAAATAATATTCCTACTCGTAGAGGTACCTTAATAATTAAAAGTTTTGGATTTTGGAATTTAATTAATATCTTTTTGAACCATTTATGAAAGTATTTATTTGGAAAATGTTCAATTACATCTAAAAATAATAAGGTGCTTAATTTTAAATTTTTTAATTCAAGTAAATGTTGTTTATAGAAACTAAGACTTGAATTATTAAACTTTACCTTAATAATATTAAAATGTTTCTTTAGGATTTCTATGCTTATTCCGGAGGATTCAACTCCTAACAGATTTTTATAGCCCAATTCTTTTGCTTTTTTTAAAAATACTCCTTTCCCACAACCATAGTCGATAATAAGTTGATCTTTTTTGACCTTTGTTCTTAAAAATTTTAGTAACTTTAATGCCTGTCGCTTTCTTGTATTTTCTAGAGATAAAGAAAGATACTTTTGTAAATAAAACTCATTTTCATAATAATCTTTTTTTAATAGAGTTTTATTTATTTTTAAATGTATAACTGATATAGTTTTGCATTTTGAACACTCATAAATTAATAATTTTTTATCCTTAAAAAAAATATTTTTCTTACTAGAACAACAGATACATTTCATATTTTCTAATTATTATTAAAGAAAAATAAACTTAATTGTATTTAATATAGCTTCTTAAAAGTTGAGGAATAAATTTTTCTTCATTAATTTTTTATGAATGTAAATTAATGAAAAACTTATAAACTATAAATTTAAGATAATTCATCATAAATTGATGAATAATATTTTATTTGTTTACTAGATGAAAATTTCTTTCTCGAAAATTTAAAAATTCTATTTGATAATTCATTGATTTGTTCTTTTTCTAAATTTGTTATTAAAATTAGGCTTTTTAAAAGTCTAGTTTCAATATTTTCGCTTTCCAGAAGATATGGGTAATTTGTTGGCAACATTAATTTTGATTCGCCAGTATTTGATACAATTGGAATTAGACCAAGACTCATTGCTTCAGCAAGAGATCTCGATGGATAATTAGAATAATCCTGTAGGCTTAGAAATATTTTTGCTTTCCCAATATCTTTAACAATATCATCACTCCTATAGGCATTTATTTGGAAATATTTACATGAATATTTAACTTTATACCTTAATATTTTGTTTGATAATTCCCCCTCCCCTATAAAATCTAGAGAATATTTTAATTTTTTTTCACTAAAATATTTTTTTAATTCTGGAATTATTGATAAGATAATATTTACACCTTTTTGTTTATCAAATCTGCCAAGAAATATAATTTTATTTTCCCTTTTTACCAAGTTTTTTTTGTTAGAAGAAGTTGAAGGTTCAGCAATACCTTTTGTATAACTTATATTTTTTTTATTTTTAAATATTTTTGCTTTTTGATATACATTTGGGTTTAAAATGTCTAGTCTATTAGCAAAATACATTAAAAAAACTTGTTTTATTTCTGAAAAAATATTCATATAAATTCTGTAATAACTTTTAAATCCTTTTATAGACTTTTCTTGTTCTATAAACATTTCCCCCTTTTTTCGATTAATAAACTTTATATTTTGTATAAATCTCAATTTTGATTCAAATGGGAAGTAATTACATACATAAGAGTAAATATATTTGTATTTCCAAAAAGAGATCATGGGATTAACATCATGAATATGGAGAAGATCTTGAGCTTGATAATTTTGTGAAAGTATTTTTAGAGTTTTTTTATTGATAGTTTTTTGATTATCTTTGTTACTACCAACAATAATAAAAGAAATAAATCGATTTTTAATATTTATTTGTTTTGACAACCTTTCATAAGTATTTTGTATGGTATAAATTTTGAATTTTCTTCTCGCACTTGCAATTGATATTGCCGTCATTAGGAATCTTTTTCCACTGCCACCAAAACCTTTACCTGTAAAAAATAAATGAATTGTATAATTTTCTCTTTTTTTCATCAATAAAGTTTATTTTCTTTCACTTAATTGCGTAAGAATTTTTAAGATATTTATATAAGTTTTTTGGTACCATTTTTTGTAACTTTTTATATAAGTATTCATATAACCATTTCTCTGATTTAAATTTATTATGCTCTTCTCTAGGAATATTTAAATAATTCTTGAGTTTATCTTTAGACCAATTCATTTTTTTTAAAAAATAATCTATGTCTTCGTTTAATTCTTTTTTAGATGGATAAGGTATTTTAATCAATTCTTTTAATGCTTCCTCTCTTGTAATTTGTGAAGTTACTATGAGATTTGACAAATGCAATTTTCTTTTATCAATATTAAATTTATTTGGTAAAATATAACCTTGGTAAAATCTAGTAAAAATTGATTCATAATGCTTATATGGATAAGGTTTAAAAGAAAATTCTTTTATTAATAAATTAGTTGCTTCATTCTTTTTATAATCAAAATATTCTGGGAATGATACCCATTTTATTTTTTTTATATATTCGCAATAAAACCAAAACTTTACTCCAATAGTTGGCATTGTTTTAATCTTAACGTTTCTTATTTTTGCAATATCTTTGATATTCTTTTTATCTAATTTGAACCAATTCCAGTTTTTAGGCATACTCATACCCTCAGTTGATGAATTTGTTCCTGCAACTACATGTTTTAAGCCAAACTTATATGCTTGTTGATAAAGTACCGCTATAAAAGCGTTATCATAGAGTAGTTCTATATCAACTACATTTGCATCGAAAAAACACTGCATTAATTCTCTATATTCTTCCCATTCAATAACGTGTGTGTATAAATCTATTTCGAGTTGTGCGACTAAATTTCTAATATTATTCTGAGCAAGTTCTGAATTCCATCCATTGTCCATATGAACTGCTAAAGGTCTTAACCCACTTTGAATTACCTTAATTAATGTCCATGCACTATCTACACCACCTGAGAGTCCAACAACACAATCATATTTTTTATTCTTTCCAACAGTTTTAGCATCTTCAATGAATTTAGATAATTTTTGTTTTCTTTGGATATTTATAGTGTCATTTTTTTGATATGAATATACTTTTAGAAATTCTTCGCAGTAATTACAGTAGTTTTTTTTTGAAAACTTTATTTCAGGAATTGATGAATCCATAACACAGCGTGAGCAGATTTTAATCATCTCAAACCTTTCTTTCTTAGGATTATACTCTCATGTATGATAATAACTCTTGCATTAGAAAAAATATTAATCTATCAAAAATGAAGATTGTACAAATATTACCTGATCTAAGAATTGGAGGTGCTGAATTGATAGCTATAAATTTAGCCAATGAATGGGTTAAAAATAATAATCAATGTGAGATTTGGTTACTTAAAAAAAAAGGCGAATATATTAAACTTCTTGATCCAAGAATTATAGTAAGAGATTTGAATTGTGCAAGATTAAGAAATTTGCCTTTCAAGTTATTTATGTTCATAAAAAAATATACCCCTGATCAAATAGTTTCTCAAATGTGGCCATATACGACAATCATTACAATAAGCTGGATATTAGCAGGTAATAGATCAAAACTTACTTTAGTTGAACAGGTATGTCTCTCGGAACACATAAAACAAGATTTTCAATTTCCATTTTGGCTTTTCCAAATTTATACAGGAATTATTTATAGATTAGCTACAAATCTAGTAGCTTCCTCCAAAGGGGCAGCAGCAGATTTATCAAGAATCCTAAAACTTTCAGAAAAGAAAATTAATATGATTTCAAACCCTATAGTAGAGACTCCATTAATAAATTTAGCGGTAAGGGAAGATAAAAAAATCAGAAAGATTTTTTGGAAGAATAGTACAAAATGTATTTTATCAATTGGGACTTTTAAAGCTCAAAAGAACTATTCATTACTAATAAAGTCTTTTAGTTTGATAGCAAATGAAACGAATGCAAATTTAGTTATTGTCGGAGATGGGGTTGAAAGGGAACTTTTAGAGAAGCAAATAATCAAATTAAATTTACTAAATAGAGTTTTCTTGCCTGGAAAATTTATTGACCCAATCCCATTTCTTTTGGCAGCTGATCTTTTTGTACTTTCTTCTAATTTCGAGGGCTTGCCAACTGTTATTGTTCAAGCATTAGCTACTGGGACACCTGTCGTATCTACTGATTGTCCTCATGGTCCATCAGAAATTATTAAAAATTCTGATCTTGGGATCTTAGTACCTAAAAATGATTCGAGAAGTCTAAGTATGGGAATACTTAAAGGTTTAAAAACAAAATGGGATAGGAAAATATTGCAGAAAAGAGCGCTAAATTTTTCTATTAATAAACAATCAAAAAAATATTTATCATTATTTAAGAGTAATGCTTAGTTTTTTTGTGATTTATGTTTTTATTTTTACAAATTATTCTTAAGGAGGCTTTCTAGGTAAAGGCCATAATTAGTTTTAATTAGTGGTTTAAATAAGCTCTCTAATTCTTGATCATTGATCCAGCCTTTCCTCCATGCAATCTCTTCAGGACAGCCAATTAATATACCTTGTCGTTGTTGCAAAGTTTTTATATAGTTAGATGCATCATGCATAGATTCACATGTCCCAGTATCTAGCCAAGCCATACCTCTACTCATTAAATTCACATGAAGGGATCCCTCTTTTAAATAAAGTTTATTAATATCTGTAATTTCATATTCTTCTCTCGAGGATTTTGATATTTGTTTGGCTTTCTCAACAACTGTTTTATCAAATAAATAAAGACCAGTTAATGCGTATTTACTTTTAGGGTTTGCAGGTTTTTCTACAATATCTAAAACTTTTCCCATATTATCGAATTCAACTATGCCATAACTCTCAGGATTATTTACTGGGCATGCAAGAACAGAGGCTCCATATTCTTGTTTTGAAATGTTTTTGAATTGTTTAGTTAATTGATTACCATGAAAAATATTATCTCCAAGAATTAAGGCACTTAAATTATTTTTTATGAAACTTTCACCGATTATGAAAGCTTCTGCTACTCCATTTGGGTTTTCTTGAATGGAATATTCTAGGTTTAATCCTAATTTATTTCCGCTGCCAAGGATCTTTCTAAACAAAGGTAAATCCTCTTCATTACTTATTATTAGAATTTCCTTTATGTCCATAAGCATCAATGTGGACAAAGGATAATAGAACATAGGTTTATCGTAAATACTGAGAAAATGCTTATTAATTATTTTGGTTAAAGGGTGCAATCTTGTGCCTTTGCCACCTGCCAACAGAATGCCTTTTCTCATTTACTATTTAACAAATACCATAATTTAAAATAGTATGATAACATTTTATTTTAAAGGGACTAAAAAAATTTTATAAGTGAGTCGTAGGATATTAATAACTGGGGGTGCTGGATTTATAGGAAGCAATTTAGTTCATTATTGGAATAAGAATCATCCAAATGATGAACTCTACATTGTTGATAAATTAACTTATGCAGGTAATATACGTAACCTTGAAAAAATCATAAATAAATCAAAAATAAATTTTATTCAATGTGATATTGCAGTTCCAGAATTAATAAATAATGTAATTAAGAAAAATTGTATAGATAACATCATACATTTGGCTGCAGAAAGTCACGTAGATCGTTCTATTTTAGATCCTAAGGTTTTTATAGATACTAATATTATAGGAACATATAATTTGCTCCAATCATTTTACTCTTCATGGTCTAAAAAAGGATTCCCCGAAAATTGGAAATTTCTTCATGTAAGTACTGACGAAGTTTATGGGAGTTTATGCACTTCTGATAAAAAGTTTTCTGAACTAACTTCATATTCCCCACGATCGCCATACTCAGCAAGTAAGGCATCTAGTGATCATTTAGTAATGGCTTGGTACCATACTTATAATCTACCTGTGGTAATTGGTAATTGTTCAAATAATTATGGCCCATATCAATATCCTGAAAAACTAATACCTAAAATAATTATTAATGCCCTTAAAAAAGAAATAATTCCAATATACGGCAATGGGAGAAATATTAGAGATTGGATTTATGTTTATGACCATATTAATGCTCTAGAAAAAATACTAACCAGTGCTGCTCCTGGGAATAAATACTGTATTGGAGGTAATAATGAATTCAGCAATATTCAAATTGCTAATTTAATTTGTGATTTAATAGATGACCTCAAATCAGATAATTTTCATAGGGGTAATTTGATAAAGTTTGTACAAGATAGGCCTGGGCACGACTTTAGATATGCAATTGATTCATCATTAATTTCAAAAGATCTTAATTGGGTTCCATTAACCAATTTTCAAAATGGATTAGAAAAAACAATTAGTTGGTATATTCAATATCAATCATGGTGGGAACCTTTATTATCTAATTGAGCATATAATATTCTTTTAGCATTTAAGAATAATTCGTTCTTAAAATGAATCTTTGCTTTTGACTTGAATAAAGAAGTATCAATATTAAAAAGCCTTAAATCATTCCCTTTGATTTTTACTTCTAATTTATTATTATTTGTCAATTCTTTAATTATTTTAATTAAATCATTTAAAGAAGTACTATTTAATGATCCTATATTGTAGGTCCCAAAAATCTTTTCTTTTATGCAGACATAAATTGCTTTAGAAACTTGTTCAAAAGAAATGAAGTTTATTTTAGAATTTGGAGAATCATAGAGCTCAATCTCTTTTTTATTTATGGCGCTATTTATCCATTTGTTTAAAACTCCCTGGTCACTTTTATTTGGATTAAAACCATATGCGGTAGCAATTCTTAAATTAGTAAAATCAATAAAGTAAGAATTACTAAATTTACTTAATTTTTTTTCTGCTAATAATTTTTGTTTCCCATATTGAGAACTTGGGGAAACACGATCATTCTCATTTAAAAATTTCTTAGATTTTTGACTGTATAAAGCTCCTGCACTCGATAAAAAAATAATTTGAGATGGCTTACAAAATTTTGAAGTTTCTATCACATTATCAATTATGTTTTTATTTATTTCCCAAGAAGATTTTAATTTCATACTATCTTTATCTCTAGGTTTGCCAGACCAAGAAGAAATAATAAATATTAATTGATCAGATTGGTTTTCTTTATGAAAATTAAATATTACCTCATTAAGAGAAAATGTAGAATTAAATTCACCTAAATCATATTTAAATGATTTTTTTATTTTTTCTGATATAGCTTTATTTAAGCTATTTCTATAAATACCAAGAATATTGAAATCTGTATAATAATTATTTATAAATTCTTGTGAAATTAACGAATTTACTCCAAAAATGCAGATATTCTTTATTGATTTCTTAATCATTTAATTTGCTAGATTTTATTTTAGTTTTTCTAATTCAGTTTTATTTGGATAGGTAATTAATACTGCTTTATGCGGACCGTAAAAACAAAAAAAACTGCCACAAGCTACTGCGTCAGCACCATTAGATAAGTATTTAGAAATATGCTCCAAAGATGAGCATCCTCCAGAAATAATTATTGGCAATGAACATTTAGGGATAAATTTTTTTAGAGGTATCTCTTCATTACCATTACCAGTTCCTTCTAAATGAACTAATTGCAAAAGAATTTCTCCTGCCCCACAACTGATTGCTTCTTGAAATAGATCATTAATTGTGATTGAAGATAAGATTTTATTTTTTTTATGAGAAAAAACTTTCATTTTATTTCTCCAGTTTTTCTTTATGTCGATACTAACAATTACAGACTGAGAACCAAATTTTTCTGATATGGATCTTACTGTATGTGGACTTTCTAAAAAACCGCTATTTAATATAACTTTTTCAAAACCTAATTTAAATATTTTTGAAGCAGTTTCAAGATTTCTAATATTACCTCCATAAGATAAAGGAACAAAACATTCTTCCGCCATATTTTTTAATAAGTTATAGTTTGGTTCTTTTATATTTTTTGAGATATCTAAAATAGCTATCTCATCGACTTCTTTCTCATTAAAAATTTTTATCACATTTAAGGGGTCACCTACGTATTTTGCGCTTGAGAAATTTTTTGTCTTTATTAATCTATTACCCTCAATTAGTAAAAGAGGAATAACTCTCGGTAATTTCATTTTATTATGGATTTGAAATACGAATTTAAAAACTGCATACCATTAACATGACTTTTCTCAGGGTGAAATTGGCAACCCAATATGTTATTTGAACCAATAATGGAAGCAAATTCTTCTTCATATTCTGTATAAGCATATATAAATTCATTTGTCTTATGAGAATATCTATAGGAGTGAACAAAGTAGAAACGTTCTTGTTCTTTTTCTGTATTAATTTTTATTCTAAAATCATCTGTATATTTGACTAAATTCCATCCCATATGTGGAACCTTTATCAAACTTTTTCCTGGATCAAATTTTTTGAATTTGCCAGGTATTAATCCAAGCCCTTTTGATTCACCTTCTTCGCTAGATTCGCATAATAATTGCATACCCAGACAAATACCTAAAATATGACCTTCTTGATTCGCATGGTCTTGGATGATTCTATCCCAACCTAATTTATTTATTTTGGACATTGCATAATCATAAGATCCTACGCCAGGAATAATTAAAATATCACTTTTTATTGCTTTATTAGGATCAGAATAGGACTTACTATCTATTCCTATCTTTTTAAGCATATTAATTATCGAGTTGATATTGCCAGTATCAAGATCTACTATTGAAACTTTATTCAAATCTTTGATCATTCATTTTATCCTTTGAAGGCTTTAATAGAAATTATTTTTTCATTTTTGAATTCAAACAAATCTATTACTTTTAATTGCTCTTTGCCATTAATTAGGATTTCTAGCTCAGCAATGATATGGTTTGAGTTTTCCCAGATATTTAAAGGCTTAACCAATATTGAATCGCAGCTTGAGAAAATTTTTTTATTTGCTTCAATGACTTCAAGCATACCCTCAGCACATATTTCCCAATCTCTTAATGTGATATTTATGTGAAACATTTCTTCCAGCGAGTAAATATCTTTTTCAGAAAACTTTAAAAAATAATTTTTAACGAATTCTATTTTGTTCATGAAACCTTTATGAAATTTGTCTTATTATTCTAAGGGAATAAAAATTAAGTTAATAAAAATAGTTAAATTTTTAAATTTTTATTTTCACTATTTATTGTTTCTCCTAACATACTTTTACCGAGTAATAACAATAATTGGTTATAAGGCGAATGATGTAAAGGTGCTATATTTATAAATATTAATGCAGTTAATATAATTACCTTATTTACATCAAAATGATTTTCTTTTAACCATGAAATAAATTGCTTTTCGCATTTTATTAATGAATCTAATCTGTAAAAGTCAAAATATGCGTGTTCTTTTTCTATATTAATTACAAAGTTTCCATTATTAATTACTTTGTGATTGATAATCATGCCATGAAGCAACTTAGCAAAATCATAATATATATCTCCGTATTTGATTTCCCCACCAAAATCTTGACGCCAATCTAAGAAAATAAATTTATCTTTCTTTTTTTGATATATTATATTTTCAAAATGAAAGTCACCATGAAAATTACCAGCAACTCCATTATAAATATATTCCCAGTTTAGCTTATGAATTATTTTTTCGATTGGTTCAGTCTTCTTATCGTTAATGAATTTGAAAGCATCAAATTTTTTAAGTTCTTCATTAAATAAGCCAACTCTTTTTTTAGTTTTTTCTAGGTAAAATTCCTTACATTTAACAAAGAATTTATCTTGATAAAGTTTATCTTTATTTATTACCCAAAATTTTTTTGCTTCTTTTAAAAACTTTTCAAATAATGCCTCGGTCATAATGGAACTGATTACTTCTCCTTGCTCTTCTTCATAAGAATAGAAATGTCTACTGCTGTTTTTGATTCTTGGGATGTATTCACCTAGAAATTTTGATCTAAGAACTCGATTATTTATGAATTTTTGGTCGGAAGAATACTTTATTACATTATTTTCTATAAACCAAATTGACTCATTTGGTTTTTCTAATATTTGAGGTGCATTTTTTTTCTTTAAACTTGCTCTTGCTTTGTTCAAAGTCTCCATTTGGCCAGTGTCATACCATGTAAATTTATGAGAATATATCTTAGACTTAAATAAACTTTTCATTCCTGCAATTTCACCAATATCACTTTTAATGGATAAGTTTTTATTCATTCCCTCCCAAAACATTTCTGTATCATAAATTCCTGCCAATCCAATATAAGCATGATTGGTTGGTTCATTATTTTTTTCATTAATTGCTAGGACTTGACCTGTTGATATTGAAAGCGTTCTATAAGACGAACAATCATTATTGTCTGAATAACCAAGCCAATTTTTATCTACAAAAGGTATTTTCTCTTTTACTATTGTGTCACAAGAGCAGAAAATAAAAGGATCATTTAGAAATTTTTTAGCTGTCATTAAGCTTCTTCCAAGACCCGAACCTGGCCCTTCATATAAATCTACTGAAGTAAATATAAAATTTCTTTTGGGATATGCGATCTCTAAAAATTCTTTTACAAGATTACCCTTAAAACCAAGGATAATAACAAAATGAGTATGTAATGGAAACTTTTCAATAATGTGAGAAATTACTGGTTTATTTGCAACTGTTATTAATGACTTGTTTTGGTTTGAAGTTAAATTATGCAACCTGGAGCCAGTACCGGCAGTGGGAATACATACTAAATTATGCATTTTAGTCTCTTTTGTAATCGTCTTTTAGTCTTATTACATCATCTATTTCAGGAGTAGAGGCTTCAATATAAACGCATTCTTCAATCGCTTCCATTCTATGTATGATATTTTTTTTAATTGTTATTGAATCACCAGGGTAAAAAATTTTTTCTTCAAATTGAGTAACGTTTTTACCAGTAGTTATTTTTAGACATCCCGATATTATTAAAATTGTTTCTGTCTTATATTCATGGAATTGCAAGCTGCATCTACATCCTTTGTACATAGTTAATCTTTTCATCATATATTTTTTATTTTTTTCTAGAAGTTCTTCTTTTCCCCAGGGTTTATTAATTATTTTCATTTTGTTTTTTTTAAATGATGTAAGATTTTAATTCGGGATGCATATAGAAAAATCTATCATAATTTGCCTTTGAGTATTGTTGCATATCCCAATGACTGGAAAATCCGTATTTTCTTTTCATCCATTTCAAGCCCTCCTCCACATAAAGTTTCAAATTAACTTCATATGGATCTGTACCAATCAGATCAGATTTCTCAATTAAATGTTTTTGATTCTCACTAGCTGAAACTTTACTTGTAATCCCAGAAGCCCAGTCATTGCAGTAACCTTTAGCGATTATTTCATTTTCACTGCCATAACCCCTAAAGTTGTCACCATCAAATAAGAAATAATTCAAACTTGTAGGATTGTAAATAGCTTCAATAAATTCTCTTCTTAATAAGTAAGCTGTATTGTGAATAAACCAAAAGTATTTTGTATCATGATTTCCAAATAACTTTAATTCACCCCATTCTTTATTACAAGGAGAGAGTAGTCCAAGCCTTTTATGATTATCAAAAACATTTAGAAGAGGTTCTAAAGTTTTACTTTTTGGAAACACCGTATCATTAGTTAATAAAAAAAAGTACTCATAGTTTTTGAATTTACCCTCTTTTAATAATTGATATAGTGCAAAATTAAATCCTCTTGAATATCTCAATCCTTTTTCACAAACTTCCTTGGAAGTAACATGCCAAGTTTTATATTTTGAGAGCATTCCAATATTAGAACCAGCCTCCACAACAAATATATCAGTAAATTCTGAGTCAAAATATTGAATGTGTTCATAAAGTTTATTAGTAATATCAGGCAGATTTCTATTTAAAATCAATGTAGCTACTTTCTTATTCATAATTTTTTATATTACTCTAAATAAAAAAAGATATCTTAAGATTGCTTTTTTAATAGATTTCTTTAAAACCTCATCTATTAGGATATCTTTCGGTGCCAAATCAATTGATATTTTTTTCTTTAATTCAATAAACTCATTATTTGAGAAAATATAATGACCTGCAATTAATCCTTTTTCTATTTCTGTTGCTTTAGAGTTCTGAACTAACCACTTCTCCCATTTTTTTGAATTAAGTGAAATTCTAATAAATTCTTCAGCATATTTATTTAGACCTTCACTAATTAAAAATTGGTATAAAGCTTTTGATTCAGTTACACCAAATTCTGGAGCTACATTCGCGGCGGATATTCCAAGTTTTGGATGCCAACTTAGAGCCATATCACTTAGATAATCAGCATTATGTTCCTTAAGTAAAATATTATAAGATTCACAAACTTCTAGAACCTTCGGGATCAAAATTTCAGATGGAATTTCTTTTGCAATTCTTACTGGGGAATCGAAAGATCCAATATTCCTCATTTCCATTACTTTTGTGCCCGTTTGGATGACAATAAATGAAGGTTTAGGAAGCTTATTCTTATTGCAAAATACATTAATAGAATTAAGAACATAATCTACTTCTTCTAATGACTGAGTTGAACCTGATTGTTCATCAGTACCAATTTCAAAAATTATTTCTCTATTAAATCTCTGACTAATTGAAAAGCAATATTCATATAATTCAAATATCCTATCTAAAACTGTATTAGTATCAAGATCTGAATAGAAATCAATACTAGGGTCAATATGAATAATTTCAAATCCAGATTTTATATCCACTAAGAAACTCTCTTTAGCCGATTTCATAGCTCTTTCTAAACCAAGTTTTTCTTCAACTTCTCTGCTATTTTGCCATGGTCCTCCATGATCTCTGGACAATATAACATTCCCTTTTTTGTCATTGTCTAATACGTAATCAGCAAATTTTTTTGTATCCCATTTGCAAACATATCCACCATCGAAATTCATTGAATCAATTTGCCTTCTACTAGCAATAAGCGGAATGGGAACATTATATTCGTTAGCAATTTCAATAACAACATCAATACAATTTTTACTCATTGGTCCGACACCAAGTAGTGTGCACCTTTTATTATTCATTAAGTTAAAAATCTTAGATTTAGCCATTCAATTTATTCTGAAATTGATTTTAAAAAAAAATTGTTAATTATATGAATACAAGCTTCAGCAACTGCTCTGTCCCCTCCTTTTGAGGAAGTAATGTAGTTTGCTGACTCTTTTGCTGATTTACATGAATTAGAGGGAGCAATAGAGTAATTAACTACATTAAAAACTAAATGATCGAAAATTCCATCTCCCATATATATGACTTTTTTATTTGGATAATTTTTTAGTATCCAACTTGGTCTTTCTCTTGAAGAAACAAGATCAAGATTATAGCCCATATCCCTAACGACTCTAGCTTTAGAAATTTCAAATCCCCTCTTGTCAGAAGTGACAAATCTTATATCCATAAAACTTGACAATTCTCTTAAACCATCATTATCATCAGGACCAAATATTTTCATAACTTTCCCTTCTGAAGAATATAAAAAATGACCTGTTGTAAGTACGCCATCGACGTCACAAATAAAAATAAAATTATGGTTGAATTTTTCTAAGTTCATCTATTTTTAATTTCCTATTCCTAATCCCCAATAATGCATTGAATTATTTTTCATTGATTCTATTTTTTTATTCTTAGAAGCTATAGATTTTTTTTCATAAAGTCTAAATTTTGGCTTTAAAAAACCCAAAACATAGAATAAATTTTTCAAAAAGATAAAGAAAATGTTTCTTGTTGATAAAGTTAAAAATAAATGTAGGGGGCCTGGAATCAATCTACTATTTTTATTTTTAAGAAAATTTATAGTACATAATTTTTCTTCTTTATTATCTTCTATATGAAATTTGTAAGTAAAGGAAACTATATGTAATGCATAATAATCAATTTTTAATAATGGATGCCTTTTGAAAAATTTATTTTGGTTAAGTTTGATATTATGAGTTTTTGAAAAGATTTGTTCAACTTTTGCATGAAAAAATAGTCTTGAAAGAATATAAGAATAAGAACTTGTAATTACATTGGGATATGAATTATTTAAAATTGGGCAATTACAAAAGATCATCTTATCTTTTGTAGCTAAGGCGGATAAAAAGATTATTGCATGAGACATAGGATGCTCTTTAGCTTTTTTTGAACTTGCTATTAGATCATTTCTCACGCGAGATTTTTTTACTGCGGTATTTGCATTAGCAAAATAATAAATGTCAATTTCATTCAATATATTAGATTTAGAGCGAGATTTATAATCAACTGTTTTTGGAAAATATTTTTCCCATCCAATGCTAAGATCTCCCCTCATATTTATTAAGGATGCATCAGTTGATTTGCAGTTTTTTAATAAATACAAAATTCCATTGGCTGATATTCTGTCATCATCTCCAATAAAGAAATAAAACTCACCCTTTGCTAAATTAAATGTTTTGCAGATATTTCTTCCCATACCAATATTTTCATCATTTTTACTTATTGTAAGAAATGTAGAATATTTTTTGTATTGTACTAATAAATCATAAATATTATATTTTGAATTGTTATCCGATACTAATATTTCAATATCATTTTCTAATTTATTTTTTAAGACAATATCTACAAGACATTTGACTTGACCTAATATATATTTTTTCCTGTTATAGGTTGGAATTGCTATGGTCAAGAATTTTTTCATTTATGTATTTTGTTCTAAACAATGAATATATTAATTTAATTATTAGACAATTTCATCTTTGTTAAGCTCTAAAATTTTTCCTTTTGATAGCTTTATAAATCTATCACAAAGGAAAAGTGAGTCTAATCTATGGGCTACCATAATTATCATTGGCTTTGATCTTATTTTACTTAATGAACTAATTACTTTTTTTTCTGTCTCATTATCAAGTGCACTAGTGGCCTCATCAAGTACTAATAATTTCGGTAACTTAAAAAGAGCCCTAGCAATTCCTATCCTTTGTGCCTGGCCGCCACTTAAATTACTTGCTTTTTCTCCAGTTTGTGTTTCATATCGATCGGGTAATTCTTCTATAAAATCCGATATCCATGCGTTCTTAGCTGCGTAATATACTCTTTTATGATCAACATTTTTTTCATCAATTCCAAAAGCTATATTATTTTTAATTGTCGTATCTGCTAAATAAATACTTTGAGGTACATGTGAAATATATGAATACCATTTTTTTCTTAAATTAATACCATTGACAGCCCATATATCGTGACCATTTATAAGAATTTTTCCTTCTGAAGGCTCTAATAGACCCATCAAAAGATCTAAAAAAGTACTTTTACCCTCACCTGTTTTGCCACTAATACCAATAGTCTCATCTGATTTGAAAGTTATTGAAATATTTTTGATGATTGGTTTTTTGCTTTTCTTAAACTTATAAGTTACATTTTCAAACTTAATAGTAAATTTACTATTAATATTCATTTGATCACTATAAAAATTATCATTAATATGAACATTTTTATTGTTTCGAATGTTCAGATTTAGAACCTTTTGAAGCGAATAACTATTGTTAGTAGTCTCAGACCAACCTTCATAAATTTTTTGTAAATTTGGAAGTAGTCTTTGAAAGCCTAAAGCAAATGATCCAATTTGTGCCACTAGAATTGAAGATTCGATTCCTCTGAGTAATAAAAATGTTGCCGTAACTGATATTGATACAATACCAATTGCCTCAACTATGAATCTTGGATATGCACTTATAAATGCTCCGTTTACAAAGTCCAATCTTAATCCAAGATCATTTTCTCTAAATTTTTTTTTAAAGAAATTATATCTATTATCTAAAACGATATTTCTTATCGAACCCAAACTATCTTGGACTGATTTTACAAGATTCGTGGTATGTAAACTTGATGATTTACTCAGAAAAAATAATTTTTTTCTATTATATAAGGCAATAATTACATAAATTATTAAGATAATAATACCAGGTAAAATTATTAAATTTTTGTTTATAAATAAAAGGGATAAAATTATTGTTGATGATATTGCTAAAGCACTTACCAAATTAAATAAAGGATTTAAGACACCATAAACAACTCTAGAGACATCATTTGTGACTGTCGAAATAATATCACTACTTTTAATTTGAATTTGGTTTTCATATTTTTCATAAATAATGTTATTAAAAATTGCGTAGCTTAAATCAGTTCCAATTCTTCCAGCGAGTTGTCCATTTGCCCAAATGTTGAATATCCTAATAAAGCTTGACGAAATTATAAAAAAACTAAATATTAAACTTATCATTTTCGGATTATTATCAAAATTTAAGCCTGAAGGTATTAGTACAAAATTAATAATATTATTATTTGATCCGATAAGAGTATAGATAAAAGGTATTACTGATGCTAATGTCAAGATTTCTAATATTGAACTTATGAAAATTAGTATTGATAAAAGATAAATTTGGAATTTTCTCTTTTTTGATAATCTTTTCCAAAGAGCTATCAATATATATAGTGTTGATTTCTGTTTAAATTTTGAATTATTTTCAATCAATTTATAACTAAGTATTAAATTGCTAATTTTATTTTACTTAAAATATTATTCTTATCAAATAATTACTTTTATAAAAAATGAAGTTAAATTAATAATCTTTAAAAGCAATTTCTAAAAAATAAATTCAACTATTATTTTTATAACTCTTACAGTTTCTTTGGGTTTCCACTTCTAGAAATTTCATATTACTTTTTAAAAAACTTTCAAGTCTCTGAGTAGGACTCTTATTTTTTTGCGTCCACCATATTGGATGAAGTAATAGATGAATAGGTTTAGATTCTTTTATGGGATATAATTGAGAAATTATTTTTCTTATATCTTTACCACCTGAGTCAGAATAGTAATTCATTTTTTTAAAGAATTTATCTTCATATGTGTGGTAACAATTTCCAATTTTTGTGTTGTTGCTATTTAAAAAATTTCCTGGTCTATGAAGTGAAATTATTTTGATGTTTAAATTAAATTTACTTTCAAAGATTGCTTTCTCTATTTGATAACCTTCTTTTTGATTTTTATAACAACTAGGATCAAAATGTAGTGATATACTATGACCAAAACTTAAAATTCTTTTTATTAAATTAAAATTTTCATAACTAAAGCAATTATAAAAATTTGAAGTAATCATGAAAAAATAATTTGCCTTTATACCCAAATCCCTCTCTAATGATGCAATTTCAAAAGCATCTTTTATTGAAAAATCAATGTCATGTCTTAAATATATAGTGTACTGATCTGAAGGACTCAAGAATTGCTTAAATTTAAAACCCTTAGATATTAAATCCTTAATTAATTTTGAGTATTCGCTTTTGCCATACATTGTTCAAAAAATAAAGAATAAGTCAAATGGTTTTTAATTAAAAATTTCAAAAAATTTGATTCTCACCAATTATCATGAAATTATTTTTCTCGAAACTGAAAAAACCCTTATTTTCTATTTCAAGATTTGCATATTTAATAATATCCTTTTCAGTTTTAGCGCTGTAATAACCAGTACTCCGATAAAAATTAATTACATCATCAACCTCCTTAATTGAAAGAATATTTTTTACTATTTCAATTTTCACTTTGTAGAAATAGGATCTAAAATATGGCTCTAATATTTCCTTTGGGAATCTTCCTATTGAATCATATTTAGGGAGAGGATTACCTAGTTTCTTTGCTAATTCTCTTAATGAATTGGGATCTATAGGTGAGGTAATTATTAATCTCCCGGTCTCTTTAAGAGAAAGTCTCATTACATCAAGAATTTTAGTGGGATCTGATGCATAAGCCAAAGCGTAAGTTGCATGAGAAATATCATATTTTTTTACTTTAAATTCATTTTTTATAGTATTTTCTAAATTATTCATATCATCAGCTATTACATCGATATTTTTATATTCAACTGACTTTTTCTTGATCTCCTTTATAGATTCCTCAGATATATCTATTCCTGAAATTGAACCATCTGGACCGACAATATCTATAAAGTCAAATATCTGTGCTCCATTACCACATCCAACATCTAACACATCCATCCCCTGTTTTAGATCGTAATTTTTTTTTACCCAACTGTGAAAGTTAAACTTAGAGTATTTGGCATTTAAATTTAATCTATTTGCAAGGCTTTTGAGCGAAGATACATTTTTCTCTTTATATTTTAATGAGGACATGATCATTAAATAATATAAATTATATTATCACTTAAGCATGTGTTCAAATTTTAAATTACTTTTTTTTATTTAAAGTTGTATCTAGTGGAAGTTTAATTTTTTTGCCTGTCTCGGCTGATTCATATGATGCTATAAGTAATTCTAAACTCTCTAAACCAGCATTACCGTCGCTCATTGGTTTTGCATGACCTTTTAAAGTGGCAATAATATTTTTGTAAAAGGGAATATGTCCCTCTCCATAAACTTTAAATGAGTTATAAGAGACTTGATCAACTAATTTATCATCATTATTTTTATCCTCAAAATCCCATTGTTCTATTTGATTAACAGAAATACCTCCAACTTTAACTGTACCTTTTTCTCCAAGTATAGTGACTGATCCTTCTATGTTTTTTGGGTAAGTAAGCATTGTTACGGCCAAAGTGCCCAAAGCCCCATTTTTCCATTTTAAAGAAATTGCAGCAGTATCTTCAACTTCAATATTCCTTCCAAGTGTAGATGTTTCTGCACTAATTTTTTCAACTGGACCAATTAACCAAATTAGGAGATCTACATAATGACTTGCTTGATTCATTAATGCTCCCCCATCTAATTTCCATGTACCTCTCCAGTCGTCTTGATCATAGTAACTTTGTGGTCTTTGCCAAAATACATTTACTGTAACTAAATTAATTCTTCCAAATCTGCCTTTATCAAGTTGTTTTTTTAGTAGTTGCAATGTCGGATTAAATCTATTCTGCTTAACTACAAATAATTTAACTTTATTTTCATCACAAGTCTTAACCATAGAAATACCATCCTCCCATGAAGTTGCCATAGGTTTTTCTGTACAAACATTTATGCCAGATTTTGCAGCCATAATTGTTTGTATTGGGTGTAAGCCACTTGGTGTGGCTAGAACTACTAAATCTATCTCAATAAATCCTTGTTTTACTGATTCAATAACTTTATTAAAATCATTAAATATTTTTAACTCTTTAATGTCTTGATCATGATTTTTAAATTCATCATATATGAATTCTTTTGCTTTATTTATTCTTTCTTGATTAGTATCACAAATTACTGAAAGTTTTGTATCAGGGCCATGAAAGGCAATAGCTCTTAGGTGTTTTTGACTAATTCTTCCACAACCTATTAAAGCAATTTTAATGGGATTATTGATTTCTGAATGATTAATTTCTGCCATTAAATCATTTTATTTATTTTAAAAAAACTAATATTTATGCTTTCATTAAATTAGAAAACATAATCAAATTATTATTTCCTTAATATACATATTTTTTTTCAAAAACGAAATCGCATAATATCAATACCTTATAAATATTTATCTAAATGTAAGATTTTTTGAACTTAAGAATCTTAGAAATTCTCAATTTATTCTCTATGATCGAAGAATATATTATTAAAATGTAAAGTTTTTAAATTTTTTCAAATCCTAGATCTAGTTTTCTTGTTCTTCTTTTTATTTTTACTTTAAAACTTTTTAGTTGTATAGAAAAAATTTAATTTGCTCTTAGAAATAGGATATAATTTAATTTTGTGACTAATTAGGATGTTTGTTCCTTATATTGATCCAAATACAAAAGAAAATTTATTTTTAGAAAATCATTTTTATAAAGGGGTACAATCATCTTCTAAGTGGCCTATTATTAAATCCATCCCAAGATTTTGCAAAATTAAAAATTATACTGAAAATTTTGGATATCAATGGAATATTTTTGATAAAAATCAAATTGACTCTTTTTCAAATATTAAGCAAAGTGAAAAAAGATTTTATCTAGAAACAGATTGGAATTCTGAAGAGCTTGAAAATCAAAAAATACTTGAAGTCGGAAGTGGTGCTGGAAGATTTACTGAAGTCCTATTGAGAACAACTAAAGCTGTGTTACATAGTTTTGATTTTTCAAATGCTGTTGAAGCTAACTTTAAAAATAATCACAAATATATTAAAAGACTTCGTTTATTTCAAGCTTCACTTTATAAAATCCCATTTCCAGATAATTCTTTCGATAAGATTTTTTGTTTGGGAGTTTTACAACATACCCCTTCTTTTGAGAAATCTTTAGTCGCAATTTCACAAAAATTAAAAATTTCTGGAGAACTTGTTATTGACTTCTATCCCGTTAAAAGTCTTCTGACTTTCTTTCATTCTAAATATTTAGTTAGATTAATTAGCCCATATATTCCTAAAGAGATTCTCTTACAAATAATAAAAATTACGGCCCCTTTTTTGATTGATTTATTTGACTTGTTTTGTAAGTTAAGGTTATCAGCACTAACAAGATTTATTCCTATTACAGATTTAAGGTATATTCCCAAAGAATTAAGTAAGCAAGAAAGAATGAATTGGGCAATAATGGATACTTTTGATGCGTTTTCTCCAGCATTTGATAGCCCCAGATCTATTAAATATGTTTCTAGATATCTTAAATCTATAGGTTTTAAAATAAAATTTGCAGGATATGTCAAGTTCGATGAAGGTAATTCTGCTGTTGTGAGAGCTATAAGAGAGAGATAAAATGTGTGGATTTGCAGGAGTTTTCTCGAGAGACCTTTCAAGAGAAATTTTATATGAAATAGTAGATAAGATGTCAGATTCGTTAACTCATCGCGGACCAGATGATAGAGGCAATTGGACAGATTATAATTTAGGCTTATCAATTTCTCATCAAAGACTATCAATTCTAGATTTAACAATTTCTGGAAGACAGCCAATGTTAAGTAGTAATAAAAGATTTGTATTGGCTTTTAATGGTGAAATTTATAACCATTTTGATTTAAGAAATGAGTTGAAAAATAATTTTCAATTCAATAACTGGCGAAGTAGTTCGGATACTGAAGTTTTATTAGAGTGCATTGCTTTTTATGGCTTGAGAAAAACATTACGAAAAGTTGTAGGCATGTTTGCATTTTCTTTATTTGATAGAGAACAAAAAAAGTTATATCTAGTTAGAGATAGATTTGGAGAAAAACCAATATATTACTCTTTTATAAAGAATCAAAGTTCTTTTAGCTTTTGTTTTGCATCAGAATCAATTGCCTTTAGATATCATCCAAATTTTAAAAGGAAGATAAGTAGGGAATCATTTTTACAATATTCCCAATTTGGTTATCTATCTGCTCCAAATAGTATTTATGAAAATATTTTTCAAATTAAGCCAGGTCATTTAATTGAGTTCGATCTTTCAATGCCACTTAGTAATTATGAACAAGAAGAATGGTGGTCATTATTGTCAATTGCTAAGGATTCTTCTAAAAATAAATTAACTAACCAAAATGAAGCGATTGAAAAATTAGAGTTTGTACTTGAAAGGGCTATAAAAGAACAAAGTATTGCAGACGTAAAAATAGGATCTTTTCTTTCTGGAGGTATTGATTCTTCATTACTAACAGCTTTATTAAATAAAAATAGAAATAATTTAAATACATTTACTATTGGATTTGAGGACTCGAAATTTGATGAATCAAGGTATTCAAAATTAATTGCTCAACATTTAAATACTAATCACTTTGAGTCTATTTTAAAAACAGATCAACTTTTAGAGATTGTTCCTGATCTTCCAATAATTTATTCAGAACCATTCGCAGACTCTTCTCAAATTCCTACATATTTGGTTTGTCGTGAGGCTAGAAAAATGGGTCTTAAAGTATGCATTACAGGAGATGGTGCTGATGAAATTTTTGGAGGATATAATAGATATCTTTGGTCAAAAAGAATTTGGCATTATGTTTCTTGGCTTCCTTATAATCTTCGCTTTTTGTTATCAATATTAATAAGAAGACTGCCAAATGAATTTATAAATTTAATTGCTAGGATTCTTTATATTGATAAGTGTCAACATAAGTTATTAAAATTAGCTGACAGACTTAATTCAGTTAAGGATCTTGATGGATTATATCTTTCATTAATTTCTATATTTCCCAATCATAAGCTCCCAATAAATAAAACTTTCAAATCAGTTAATAATAGATATTTTAATCCTGCTAATGAAGTTAAATCTTTTTTCGAAAATGATATTAATGAGATAAATACTATGATGCTGAGTGACTCAATTGGATATTTGCCAAATGATATTTTAACAAAAGTAGATCGTGCATCTATGTCAGTTGGATTAGAAACAAGATCTCCTTTTCTTGATCATAGGGTTCTGGAAGTTGCTTTAAGTTTGCCAGATCGATTTAAAATTGATACTAAAATTAATTTTGGTACAAAAATAATTTTAAGAAAAATTTTAAACAAATATATTCCAAATAAATTAACTCAAAGGCCAAAAACTGGGTTTGGGATTCCTATTGGAGAATGGCTTAAATCTAATCTGAAAGATTGGTCTTATGAAATAATAAATAAAAAAAATAGTTCTTTTTATGATAATCAATTTACTAAAAAACTATTATTTGAGCATAATTATAGAAATTTTGACCATACTGAAAAATTATGGTCAATTTTGATGTGGGAATTATGGTTTAAGGAATATGATTAAGAAAATTAATTTGAAACCAAGAGTTCTCTATATTTCATATGATGGTTTATTAGATCCTTTGGGTGAAAGTCAAATACTACCCTATTTAATAGGATTAAGACCAGGTTTTAGTTCTCTTAGAATTATATCTTTTGAAAAACCATGTTTCTCAAAAGAAATTATTATGAAAAAAAGAAATAAATTGGAAATGTATAATATATCTTGGTCTCCATTAGTTTTTTCAGATACTCAAAATATTATTTTTAAGGTCTTAGATCTTTTAAAGATGTATAAAAAAGCAATCTTTTTAAATCTTATATTTAAATATGATGTAATTCATTGTCGAAGTTATCAATCAATGAAGGTGGGAATTTTTCTGAAATCTTTTTTTAAATTGAAAACTATATTTGATATGCGGGGGTTATGGGTTGATGATAGGTTAGATGGTGGAAGATGGCCTCAAAAAAATATTTTTTATAAATTTATATATAATTACTGGAAATTTGTTGAAAAAAAACTTTTAACTAATGCAGATCATATAATTACATTAACTCCTCAAACAAATTTGATAATAAATCAAATAACAAAAAAAGAGATGAAAAATATTTCTGTAATACCTTGTTGTGCAGACTTCAATCATTTTAATTTAATTGAAAAAAAGCAAAAAGATAATTTAAGAAAAGATATGAATATTTTAGAAAACTCTTTAGTTGTATCATATCTTGGCTCTCTAGGAACAGTATATTTATGGGAAGAGATGCTTTCTTTTTACATAAGACTTAATGAAAGGTATCCAAATTCTAACTTTTTGGTTATTACAAAAAATTGGGATACAAAAAAACAATATTTGTTAGAGAAAAAGATAAGTGGAGACATACTAAAAAAAATAATTTTTAAATCTGCAAAAAGACATGAAGTACCTTTTTTATTAGGCATATCAGATATTATGTTGAGTTTTAGAAAAAATTCTTTTTCTCAGAAGGCTTGCTGTCCTACCAAAATGGGAGAAGCTTTTGCTTGTGGAATTCCTGTAATAGCAAATAAAGATGTTGGGGATGTTAATAATATCATTAAAAAATTAAATGGCGGGGAAATAGTTGATCTTGAAAATCATAAGGGTATTGAAAATCTTATTAATAATATCCAAAGTATCAAAGATAAAGGTGGTAATGAACTTCGAAAAAAATCAAAAAATATTTTAGGCCTCGATAAGGGCATTGATCAATATAGAAAAGTTTATGAGAGACTCTAAGCAAATTGAGAAAAAATAACTTTAAAAAATATCTATTAATCGATATATGTGGTACTTATGTTCAAGAGAATACAACTTTTGGATTAATAAAGAAACATTTTTCAAAATATTCTATTAAGGGAATTTACATAAGATTATTTACATATAAATATTCACCCTTGAAAATATTTATTATTGGTTTAGAAAAAATTTTAGGTAATGAAATTTTAAAGAAAATTTTGATTTTTTCACTAAGGGGTGTGAAAATATCAAGTCTTGAAAAAACAGCTCATGAATATGCAAAAGATTTACTTTATAAAAAATCAAATTTTGACTCTGAAATTTCTGCATGTATTAAGAAATATAGAGATAATTGTCAACCTATTTTTGCTTCTTCAAGTATCGAACCCATAGTTAAAGAAATTTCTTCTTTAGAAAGAATTCCATATATATCAAATAAATTAGAAGTAATTAATGATAAATATACAGGGAAAATATATAACGATGTAACAGGATTAAAATCAGAAGAAATATATAAAAAATTTAATATAGATTTACAGAAAAATAATTATTATCTTATTACTGATAATAAGAGTGATTTAAATATGGTTAACGACTCAGTGTTAACATTTTTTATATGTAGAAAAAAGAAAATATCTTTTAATATAAAAGATTTTAAAATAAAAAAGATTAAAATTCTATATTTGCAAAATTGAGCATTATTCTTGCTATTCCCTTTCTTTATTTTTATTCCTCAAGAATAAAGAAAGGAGGTTCTATATTCTTTAATTTACTTTTTGAGTGGATTCCATGGCTAATTTTAATATTTGGTTTTAGCCAATATGATTTTTTTCAATCTTTAAAATTTCTTTTTTTGTCATATATAGCTTTTATATCTCTTTATGAAATTGGATATATCGCTAATGATTACTTTTCCATTAAATTTGAAAAAGATGGTAGATATAGAGCCCCTATATCTTTTAATAAAAGGAATATTATATTCTGGATTTCATGTAGAGTTATTATATTTTCTTTGATTAGTAATTTCTTACCTTTTGGTGGAATTTATGCATGGAATATTCTTTACATAATCTTATTAATATTTTTTACATTACATAATTTAATAAAGGAGTTACAACTAAAGTCAATTACATTTTTTTGGTTGGCCTTACTTAAATATATAATTCCCGTGGTTTTTATAGTTCGGGAAGAATCAATATATCCACTACTGCTTATTGCGACTGTAATTTATGTCCCTTTTAGGTTTCTCTCATATTTAGAAAGTAAGAATTTACTTTTAATGAACAAAAGAAAAACCGTAAACTTCCGTACTTTTTACTTTTCTGTGCCAATATTTTTTTCAGTATTTTTAATTATTATTCCTAATTCCTCTGTATACTTCTCACTAAGTATTTATTATGCTTTAATTACTTTAGTATATTTTTTTAAATCAAAACTAAATTAAAGAAATTAAGATTTATAAGTTTCCAAAATCTTTGGAAATTATTCTTAAAAATTTCATCTGAAAATTCCTCATATTTATTAAAATTAATTCGTGATACCTTACGCTTTAATATTTTTTTATACATTTTTTAAATCTATTTCTTCGTCTGTAAATACGAAACCTAATAAATTAGAGGTATTTCTAATAATTTTTATTCTCACACTTTTCATTGGAACTAGACAAGAGATTGGAGCGGATTGGTTAATTTATTTAGATTTTTTGGAAAGAAGTAAAGATTTAACTATTTCTGAAATTTTTAATTCTAGAGAGCCTATTTTTAGATTTTTAAATTCGCTTTTTGCTAATAGTTATTATGGTATTTATTTTGTTAATAGCATATGCGCATTTATTTTTTCATTTTGTGTTATTAAATTTTGTCAATCATTACCAAATTTCTGGTTGGCCTTAAATATATCAATTCCTTATCTTGTATTTGTAGTAGGAGTTGGATATACAAGACAATCTGTGGCGTTAGGTATAATTATGTACGGATTTACTTTGTTAGAGAAAAAACAGATATTTTCTTATTTTTTAGCTTTATTAGCTGCATTCGCTTTTCACACTAGCGCAATAATAAATTCAATTTATTTGTTCTTTTTTATTAGATCGAAATTCCTGTTAAATAAATTTGTATATTTAATCATTTTCTTAACCACAGCATATTTAATATATGATTTTTTTGCTTCAAAAATTATCACAAATTTAATAGGCACTTATATTACCTGGAATTTTTATCAATCTGAGGGAGGTCTTATCAGGTTAATAATGTTATTAATACCCTCAGTAATATTTTTAATATTTAGAAGAAAATTTTTAATTGGCAATTATTTACAAAATCAAGTAACTATACAATCAATTTTAACAATTTTTTTATTTATAATATTAAAAAAATATCCATTACTTTCAACGCCAATTGATAGATTATCTCTTTACCTTATTCCCCTACAGATTACAGTATTTTGCTATCTAGTAAAGATAAGATTATTTAATATCTCGACTAAATTAATGAAAATCCTCTTACTTACATATTCGTCCTCAGTATTTTTTGTTTGGTTTAATTTTTCAAATCATGCTTTTCTATGGGTTCCTTATAGAACAATTTTATTTAATTTTTAATCAATAATTTAAATTATTTTTAATAGGTTTTTATATATTTGAATAGTTTGATGAACTATTATTTTTTCAGATAAATTTTTTCTGGCAAAAGAATATCCTTTTTCTTTTTTTAAGTAAAATTTATCACTATCAAATTCTTTCTTATAAAGTTTTATTGCTTTCATATATTCATTTATAGAATTCTTTTCAACTATATAGATCATTTTTTCATTAAATGTTTCGCAACATGCCTTCCTTGATGCTATCACGCTTATTTTTAGTGCTAAAGCTTCTCCAATACTTCTTGGCAAACCTTCTCCATATTCAGATGGAACTATTAAGATTTTATTTGAAATTTTTTTATTAATTAATGGATCAACTTTACTGCCATGAAAATATAAGTTCCTTATTTCTTTAAATTTTATAAAATCGATTTTTTTAATCGAATCCTTCCTTGATACATCAACTTCCCCATATACATGAAAATTATCTTCTTTGTTTAATTCAGCAAGTTTAATAAAAGTAAGAATGCCTTTAGACTTTAAAAGTCTTCCACAATAAATAAAATTATGTTGACATTTTTTCTTTTTTTGATTTGTTTGTTGATTAAAATATCTTAAAGGTATTCCAGAACCTGGAACTAAATAAATATTGTTTTTTTGTTCTTTGCTAAAAAGATTTTCTACCAGTTTCTTATCTCTTGGATTTTGAAAAATAAAAAAAGTTCTAGCTTCATTTATTCTCCATAGAAATTTATTAACTCTTTCTAATTTACTAATTAATACTATTGATTTAACTATGAGTAAAAAATATAATTTCTTAAATCCTTTACTGCCAGAAAATTTACCAAGTCCTGCAAATGACAAAACAGTCTTAATACCAAAAAATGAAGAAGCTATAGATATGAGAAGATTTGCTTTTAAGGTATGAGAATGAATCAAAGAGGGTTTAAGTGCTCTTACTAGGAATAAAATTTTTATTAAAGCTATTAAAAAACTTATTGGATTTGCATCAGAGGTCCTACTTGTATTCCAAGGAATAAAAAATGTTTTTTGTTCCAGTTTCTTTGATGCTTCATCAATTGGCGATAAAGATATTGGAGGTCCCCATCTATTCTTTATCTCATCAAGTAATGTACTTCTATAGTGATTTATATACCAACTACTATTAGCGGCCATTAAGAAGGGTCTCAAATTCTTAAATATAAAAAAGCTTTAATCTATCAATATAGAATTTTTGAAAATTTTTATCAATAATATATTTCATTTTTTAAATATATAAATATTTAAGTCCATATTTACTTACTATTTTTAATAACTAATAGAATTTATTAGTTTTCATTCTAAGAATAAAATGATAAACAATTTTAATTATTTTATTTTCATTTTTACTATATTTATAACTTTTTTATTAGTTCCACAAGCGAAAAAAATATCTGCAAAGTTTGAATTATTTGATGATCCAAATAATAGAAAAATGCATAATGATCCTAAACCTAGGATAGGTGGTTTAGCTGTTTTTTCTGCTTTTTTTATATCTTCAATAATGAGTCTTATATTTTTGAAGATAAGTGGTTTAGGCTATAGCCTGATTACTATTTTCTTGATCTTTGGTTTTTTATTTTTCTTAGTTGGCTTCTTGGATGATCTTTATAATTTGTCACCATTTATAAGATTATTTTTTGAGATTATCTTTGCAATTTTAATGATGCAGAGTGGATTCAAAATAAATAGTTTTATAATTCCGTTAGTTTTTAATAATTCAAATACTATTGCATTGCCAACTATTTTTAGTAATATTTTTTCTATACTTTGGATAGTTGGTATTACAAATGCATTAAACTGGCTTGACGGACTTGATGGATTATTAGTTAGTATTGTTTCGATATTTAACCTGGTATTTTTAGCGAGGTTTGTAGAATTAGGAAATATTGAAGGATTGCTTATTTCTTTAATAATATTGGCTTCATGTTTAGCTTTCTTTAATTTTAATCGATTTCCCTCCTCGATTTTTCTTGGTGATGGAGGTTCATACTTTCTTGGCTTTAGTATTTCAGCTTTATCTTTACTTGCCTTTACCACAAATAATCAAGAAAAAATATTTCGGTTTGGGATTGATTCATTCGATATTTTTGGAGCTTTGTTATTTTTATTCATTCCATTGGCAGATATGGTGAGAGTTATTTTCCTAAGGATTATTAATAAAAAGTCTCCTTTTTATTCTGATAGGAATCATCTACATCATTTAATGGTAGATAATGGATTTTCTGTAAATCAAACAGTCTTATTCATATTATTGTTGATTATTTTTAGTATTTTTGCTTTACAATTGAAGGATAATATTCAATTTTAAAAATTTTATAAAAGAAATTAAAGAATCTTTTTTTTCAATATCTTTTTATAAAACCATTTAAATTCAAAATCATCAGAAAATATAATAAAATATAATAAAATAAAATAAAGACTTTAGTTTCTTGAGTATTAAATCTTTATCTAAAATATTAATAGCTTTTTTCATTGCAGTTCAAAGCCTTTTTCTCCAAAGTGTAATATCTTCTGAAAAATACAATAGTGAAAAAGATGATCTCAAATACACCGAAAACTTAACGCTGGATTATCTAAATATTTCTTCAAAATTTAACTATATTATTGGCACAGGAGATACATTATCAGTTATCGCTTCAAGAGAATATCCAGAACTAAATTCAATTGTTACCGTTGATAATGAAGGAACAATTTACCTGCCAAGACTTGAAAGGATTTATGTTTCTGGTTTAACTATTGATGAATTAATTCCTCTTTTAAACAAAGCTTATAAAAAGTTTATCAATTTTCCTGCAGTAGAAATAGATATTACAGAATTTAGACATTTAGAAATCTATGTCAGAGGGGAAGTAAATAATCCAGGGATAAAAATAATGAAAATAAAAAATAATATTGGAGATATAAAATCACCTTCTCCACCTGTTCTCATAGATCCATTGAGCAGTCTAGATGGTTTCCCAATTTTTAGTAAAAATAATAATTATAATAATTATATTTCTCCTACAGTTTTTGAGGCCTTAAGGATGAGTGGAGGAATAACAAGTTATTCTGATTTAGAGAATATAGTTCTAATTAGAAAAGATACTAAAACTAATGGAGGAGGTAAAATTAAAACTAATTTAAATATAAAGAAATTTTTGCAAGAAGGTGATTCAAGTCATAACTTAAATCTTTATGATCAAGATGAAATTATAGTAAAAAAATTAGCCCAACCCGATGAAAATATATTAAGTTCAGCAGTATTATCTGAACTAAACTCAAAATATATTAAGATATTTGTTGTTGGTAGAGTTAATAACCCAGGATATGTAACTGTTTTCAAAACAAGTACATTAAATGACGCTATTGCTTTCGCTGGAGGGACAAAATTCTTAAAAGGTCCTATTCAATATTTAACCTTTAACAACGATGGTGCAATTGAAAAAAGAAAGTTTCGTTTCTCAAGAAGAAACAAAGCCGGGAGTTATAAAAACCCTTATCTTAAAGATGGAGACTTAATTGTTGTTGGAAATAGTCCTTTTAGCCTGGCTGCTGAAGTAATTAATGAAATAACTGCGCCATTTCAAGGCATGTATTCAACTTATAGACTTATAGAGGCTTTTAATGATTAATAAATTAAACTCACCTTCAGATAATGAATCCTTCAAGCAATCTGATGAGATTGATCTTAGGTTATTTTTAAATTGTTTTTATAGAAGAAAATTAATAGTAGGTACATTCGGATTATTATTTTTTATCTTGGCTGTTTTCTATGGATTGATAAAGAAGAAAGTGTGGATCGGAGAATTCGAAATTGTTCTTGAAACTAACAATTCTAGATTTGGATCGTCTTTATCAGGTGTAGTGGCAAATTTAAATTTGCCAGTCACCACAGCTTCAACAAATACATTAAATACTCAAGTATCTATTTTAGAAAGTCCCTCAGTTTTAATGCCAGTTTTTAACTTTGTAAAAAATAAAAAATCTGATAGTAATTTAAAATTTGATGATTGGAAAAGTCAAAAACTTAAAGTTAGATTGAAGCCTAAAACTTCAGTATTAAATATCTCCTATAAGGATTTAGATAAAGATGAGATTATTCCGGTTTTAGAAAATATTTCTGATCAATATCAAATTTATTCTGGCAACAAAAGGAGAAGAAATATTGATTTGTCAAAAAATTATCTTAAAAAGCAAATTGAAATTTATCAGACAAAAACTAAAGAATCAATAAAAAAAGCCGAAGAATTTGCTATCGATAAAGACCTTCAAATTAATCTTGCTGGTGGCACTAATACTAATAATTCACTACCAGTAAATTTAATTGATTTTGCAAATCGCGAAAGTTCCAGTCAGTTTTCTTTTAATACTGCCTCTTCTATTCCGGATATAGGCACGGCATCTTTAATTAGTAACGTAAGCATAGAAAATGAGAGAATAAGAGCTCTTAATGAGATTAAAAACCTAGATATCCAAATTAAAAAAATTGAAAATTTAGAAACAGACATTAAGGAAATTCAATATATTTCATTAGATATGCCAGAATCTTCTGTTAAGGAT
>MDTE01021403.1_pt1 | contig 53885 bp, 45 predicted proteins | sample 811231 | NCBI WGS metagenome assembly MDTE01 (sample SAMN05326651, study PRJNA326480) | marine metagenome | isolation source: seawater | place: Indian Ocean: Red Sea | collected 2010 | reverse complement strand
GCATCCAAACCCAGGAAATCATGATGGCCATCTATGAATCGGCCCGAACCCACAGCCTTGTGGAACTCCCCCTAAAAACCCAGGCTTCTCCCCTCATTGCCATGATCAATGAAGGCACCCTGCCCATCCGTTCCCCTGGATGGCATGACATTCGCCACCGCACTGCGACCGCGCCCAACCACCACACTGGAGGATCATCGAAATGAGTACTGAACGTTTACGCGCCGTGGTAGTTGGCGGCCACATCGGCCGCTCACATGCCCATGGCTACATCGAGAGCGACCGCACGGATCTCGTTGCCGTCTGCGATCTCGATCCCATGACGCTGGACGTCTTTGGCGATGAGTTCGATGTCGAACAACGCTATAGCGATTACGAAACGATGCTTCGTGAGGAACGCCCCGATATTGTGAGCATCGGGACTCCCCAACAAGCCCATGCGGCGATGACCACGCTCGCCGCCACACGGTATCAGCCGCGAGCCATCATCTGTGAAAAGCCCATGGCCAGCAGCACTGGCGAGGGGTACGCCATGCTAGCCGCCTGCCGCGCCAACAATGTCAAACTCGCCATTGGCCATCAGGGTCGGTTTCTCAGCCTGCACGAACGAGTTCGGGAACTACTCGCCGAAGGCGCTATCGGACGTGTCCTGACCGTGCACGCAGGTCCACAGAAGCCGGATGCCGGCTTGATGAACATTGGGACCCACAACCTGAACTACCTGCACTATATGCTCGGAGATCCCATACCGCAGTGGGTGCTCGCCAATGTGCAACGAACCACCGACCGCTATGAACGAAGTTGGCCCGCCGAAGATTTGGCTGGTGCCATTATCGAATTCGAGGGTGGCATACGGTTGTGCCTGGAAAGTGATCTCCCACCGGCCGGCATGGGACGCAACGTACGTACATTCGTCGGCACAGAAGGCATGATCCTGCTAGATGGCAGCTTCGCCGGCAATCATGACATCAAGCTGCTGCGTTCTGGGGCCTCGGGCTGGGAAACCGTTGCCTATGGCGATTCCACTGATTTTGCGCAGGCTCGAGCACGAGAACTCGACGCATTGGCCGCATGGGCTAGCGGCGATGCCGATGAACATCGGGAAGATGCCAATCTGGCAATCCACACGCTCGAAATCCTCATGGGGATCTACGAATCAGCCCGCACCCATACCCTCGTTCACCTGCCAATCGCGACGCAGTGCTCACCGCTGCAGCAAATGTTGACCGATGGAGATTTATCCGTAGAACACCCGGGCCGGTATGACATCCGGCACATCGCAGCCACCCCCGAGTAAGGAGACAACCAATGGCGACCTATCGTGCCGGCATTATCGGACTGAACCTTGGCCAATCTCATGCTCGTGGATTCGAGCAGGCGGAAGGCATCGAGGTTGCGGCCGTTTGTGATATTGACGAAAACCGGTTGGAAGAAGTTGGAGACCAGTATGACGTACCTGGTCGATACACCGACGCGGAAACCATGCTGCAGGAAGCGGCGCTAGATGTTGTGAGCGTGGCGACACCAGCTTCCCTTCATCCAGCCATGACGCTGCTAGCTGCTCGTTATCCGGTCAAGGCCATCATTTCCGAAAAGCCCCTCGCGAATTCGATGGGCGAGGCTGAATCCATGGTCAATGCATGCAACCGCGCCGGCATCAAACTTCTTTGCGGCTATCAAGGTCGGCATTTCGGCGCATTTGAAACCGCACGTAATCTCATCGCCGATGGAGCCATTGGAAATCCCATCGTCGTAAAAGTCGGCGTTGAAGAAGGCGGATTAGCCAACCAAGGCTCTCACCTCATCGACCGCGCGCTCTATGTGCTTGGGGATCCTGATCCGATTTGGGCACTTGGCCAGGTCCAACGTGAAACGGATCGGTATGAGCGGGGCTATGTCTGTGAAGACCTGTGCTTTGGTATCGCGGCGGTCAACGGTGGCGCTCGAATCGTGTATGACAACGATATTGGACCCCATGGCGACCTCACCAACCGTAGCTTTGTGATTGCCGGTGACGATGGAACTATCACCCTGGAGCCTGACACCGGTCTGTCTTATGGCCTACGCCTCATCTCGGCCAACCGTGACGACTGTGTCATCCCCCCAGAGACGGACCCTCTGGACCACATGGTGGCGCAAGCCAACGAACTAGTAGCCTGGCTCGATGGCAGAGTTGATGGACACCGTCAGGATGGGAACCACGCCATAAAGTCACAAGCCATCATGATGGCAATTTATGAAAGTGCACGAACGCATACCGCAGTAGACATACCGATGCAGACGAAGCTGGCACCGCTGGAAGCAGCGATCCGCGACGGATCTCTCGTGGTCAGATATCCGGGTGCCTATGACATCCGACGGCCGTTCGTATACCCGAAAGACGACGTGGGGTAGCCAGCACCCCGGCTACGCGCATTCCTCGTCAAAATCGGATTCGCCGCAGATATTCATCAGCGTGTGGTGCACGGCCCGGTCGTGGTCGTAATTGAAACGAGGTTCCTGCTCGCCCCGAATACACCCAACAAACTCCTTGATGTCATCGAGGAAAGGCACGTGCAACCCTGAGCCATGCACATGCCAACCAGCCTCCCCAGCCTCCACACCACCTGTATGGATCGCAACAGCCGCAGACCGGTCACCGACAGTGCCCCATGGAGAAACAATTGCCTGGGCGTCGGATCCATATACTTCAAAACTACGAGGCCGCCGTTGTTCTGTTTCAAGATGACTGACTTCGATCGTGGCAATAGCCGATGGATACTCCAGAACCACGGTCGCGTTATCCACATACCCTGACTCGCGAAATCGCTCCGTTCGAAGAAATGGGTGCACGTGGTCCGGCACACCAAGAACAGCCATCGTGAGGTCAAGGGCATGGCACCCAAGATTGTAAAAAATTCCGCCCTTAAAATAGGCACCGCCACCAACGTACGTGTCGGAACTCGGATTGTAGGCACCGCACATGTGAGCCCGGACTCGGAACACCTCGCCGAACTCACCGGCCGCGACCATATCGAACACCCGAAGAAAATGCGGCATTAAGCGATTGTTAAAGCCCATTTGAAAGAGCAAGCCCCCCTGCTCGGCAAGCTCGGTTAGCTCATCCACATGGGCATGTGTCCAGCCGCACGCCTTCTCCATCAACACGTGCTTTCCAGCCTGTAATGCCCGACGGGCATACGACGGGTTTTGCCGCTCGGCTCCACCAATCACGACGCCCTGAACCGAGGCATCCTCAAGGATTTTTTGAATATCCTCCACATACGGGACACCTGTGGCATTCGGTTGCTGTTCGTTTGCCGCACGCACAGATTCATTCGGTTCATAAACGCCTGCAAGATCAATCGCGTCAAGATCACGCAACCATCGAAGCTTCCCCGGGACATGTCCGTGTTGGGCACCAAGTACACCAAGCCGGACCGCGTCACTACTCATTACAAACCCTTCCATCTTTTTGAGAAACCCTCCTCATCGAGTGTTAGTACACCCGCGTGGCCGGTATCGTTACGACTCCTTGCGTGCCCCTCGAGGTACCACCATTAACGGCATGTGCACGTCAGTTGGATACGCGAGGCGAAGAAAATAATGACCAAGACCGGATGCTCCAAGCATAAAGTCAGGGCTGTAATTGCCCGGCTCATCACCCAACCATCGAACCGAGTTGTTTACCTCATGCTGATACACCATTGCCGCATCACCAAAATCCGCCGCGTGCGCGAGCCACGAGTCATCGCCGGTAACCCGAGCCAACTCGAGCAATAGCTCTCCGTTCCCGGACAGACCATGACATTGACTCGGATTTTCACGAATGTCAGCCGCGACCCGGGTCGCCTCGCCACATCGACACGCTAAATCCAGCAACACGCTGCTATCGAAAATTTCTGCAGCCCGTATCGCAAACAAGCCGATGCCGGGCGGACCATGACACCACTGCACACGCGGATCATGCGAATCATCTGGCCACCGCCCCCAGCCGACACCATAAGGGGTTTCAATAGCCACTGATTCGATCCACGCCGCTGTACCCGTCACCGCGTCAGCCAACGCCTCCTCGTGAGTCACAGACCACAACTCAGCTAGCGCGTAGGCCACGCCAGAGGCCCCATGACCAAAACCTGAGCCAAAAAATGTGCCACCTGGCGTAGCAGAGCCAGCCTGTCGATCCCATGCCCAACGCACTCCACTCGCATCTCGTGTCGCACATCGCAAAATGTCATCCCCAAGAGCTCTCGCGGTCGCCAATATGCCCTCGTCGTTCGTAGCGTGATAGGCCCGAAGCAAGAACACAAGACTTCCGGATGATCCGGACAACATATGCGTGTCAGGGTAGGCCACGCGGCCAAGCGCCCGAGCACGGGCCATCGCACAACGGAGCCAGCGATCCCGACCGGTCACTTCGAACAGGTGTAAAAACATTTGGCCATGACCGGCAAGCCCGGAGTACAGACTCGGATTAGCCGTTGCATCGGTCAAGTCGGGTGTGGACTCACGGTCGACCCACATAGCGGCCGCTTCGGCAACTTCACGAGCCTTCGTTTCCTGGGTTATGCGGAAAAGATCCGAAAAGAGAAAGATGACGCCGGTCATACCGCCAAACACAGCAGTCGAATACTGTGAGTCGCCCGCATAATTCAGCGTTTCCCAGCGTGTGCCCCCGACAGTTGGCTCCGCCATCGCGGCCAGGCTGTCGGCCACACTCTGTGCAGCCGTTAAGAATCGGTTGTGTGCATTCATCACGATCAATCAGGAACCTAGTCTGCCTACAGTACTCCATGCACTGTTCCAAAAACCCGCGACAGCGTACGATTTGAAGCGTACGCTCATACGAGTCCACCCAAGCCCTTCGAGCCCGATATGCCGGAAGCGACTGACCCAAGCCAAGAATTTCCGCAGCGCCACGCAGGACTTGCCAATCTGCTGGTTGAATTCAACCAGATGAAATCCTTTATGGATGATCCGTTGATCATTGTTGAAGGTGATGGTGTACGCGTTCGTGATCACACCGGACAGTGGTACATCGACGGGTTATCAGCCGTTGCCGCCGTGCAGCTTGGTCACCGAAATCAGGCAATCATCGCGGCGATGACAGAACAACTCAATAAGATAGCCCTCGCGCTTCCTCTCTATGCAGCCTCAGAGCCGGCCATTGATCTGGCCAGACGGCTCGTCGAAATCACACCCGGACCGCTCACACACGTCAAATATGCAAGTGGTGGTTCCGAAGCCAATGAAGCCGCCTTCAAAGTAGCTCGTCAATATCACTCACAGACGGGACACCCCGGAAAGTACAAGATTATCTCCCGGTACCGTAGCTACCACGGGGCCACGATGGGGGCACTGGCCGCCAGCGGAGGTGCTGCTCGAAAGCTCCCGTACGAGCCATTTCCCACAGGATTCCTCAAGGTCCATCCACCAGACTGCTACCGATGTCCATTCGGACTCAGTTATCCCGAATGTGATGTCCGATGTGCCGAAATCGTGGACGACGTCATTCAGGCCGAAGGTCCAGAGTCCGTCGCAGCCTTTATTGCCGAACCCGTGAGCATGTCGACAGACGGATTCATCGCCCCGCCACCAGAGTATTTCAAAATCTTGCGGGATATCTGTGACCGCCACAATGTTTTACTGATCTTCGACGAAATCATCACTGGGTTTGGTCGACTCGGCGAGCTTTTTGGCGCTGACGTCTACAACACGGCGCCTGACATGATGACCCTCGGCAAGGGGCTCAGTGGCGGATACGCCCCGTTGGCCGCACTCATGATGACCACGCCGATTGCCGAAGCGTTTTGGGGAGATCCAACCGATGCCGTCCACTTTAATGGCGGCCATACCTATGCAGGGAATCCCGTCGCCTGCGCCGCTGGCCTGGAAGCAATATCGCAAATAGTTGAGGGCGGAGCCCTCGCGAACGGACAGACTCAAGGAACCCGACTTCGAACTGGATTGGAGGAGTTGGCTGACCGATATGATCAGATCGGACGGGTGGATGGACACGGTCTCCTGCAGGGAATCGAATTCGTACGAGACAAATCAGCCCGCACCCAATTTCCGCCGGCCCGCCTCTTGTGCCGAAAGGTTGGACAGACCGCCAAAGCGAACGGGTTGATCGGACGCATGGGCGACCATGAGTTTGTTCTGGCACCTCCCCTTACATCGACTTCAGATGAAATCGATGAAATGGTTGCGATCCTGGACACGTCCATCGCGGAATCACTTGAGACGTTTGACGGCTAAGGATGGATCGCCCCGCATTTGATGATCGGGTCGCCGGCTATGCGATATCCCAGACTCATCGCGACGGCCCCACCCTTCAGCCGACTGTCGAGTTCACAACTGCCCACGAAAACAACCGAGTACTCGACGTCAGCACAGGCACCGGATTCACTGCACACGCGCTGCTCCGCACCGGGGCCGAAGTCGTAGCTACCGATATCTCACATGGCATGCTTCGCCACACCCTGACTTCACCCTCATCTGGCCTCACTGGAGCACTGAGCGACACCCATCGCCTAGCCTTCGCCAATAACGTATTTGACGCAGTGTCCTGCCGGCACGCATTTCATCACTACATCGACGGTCCTGCGGCAATGCATGAAATGGCCAGGGTTGTCCGACCAGGCGGCCGGGTCGTCATAGCCGACACAATCGCGCCAGAGGACGATACCGCGGCACGAGCGATGCATGAAATCGAGAAGATCCGCGACCCCTCACACGTCGTAAATCGACCAGTGGCAGATCTGCTAGAGCTGTTCGAATCTGCAGGATTGGATCCTGTACAAACCAAGCTCGCAGAAACCGAACTTCTCTTTGATCCGTGGTGTGACCGAACTGATGTCGATAAAAAAACACGAGATGGCCTATGGGAAAAATTCACCCGGGACAAAGCCACAAAGCTCATGTTTAGCGTCCACGAGTCCGACCAACACCGAACGTTTTCCTGGCCGAACGCAATAATTGCTGGAGTCCGAGCCTTATAGCATCAGCTAGGATCAGAACCAAGGACTCGAACAACGGGATTGCACCATGACACAGGCTCCGCTCAGGGTTGGAATGGTCGGATGCGGCGGAATTTCCAGCATGTACACCGACATCTATGCCGGGCTCCACCAACTCGCACACGTCGTCGCGGTTGCCGACCTATCCCCGGAGCTTGCCACCAATCGAGCCAAAGCACTGATCAACGCCTATGCAGCTGAGGCCGCAATTGAACGCGCACGAACTGCAAGCGCGTGCAATCGCGAAGAACGTGTCGCGGCGCAAACCCGTGCTGAATCAGCAGAAATCGCCAGTACCGTCACCATTAAAGAATTTAGCCACCACCGGGATCTACTTGCCCATATGGATGTTGATGCCATCGTGGTACTCACAGCGCCATCGGTCCGCAAAGAACCAACCATTGATGGGGCGGCCGCGGGCTGCCACGTGTTTATCCAAGGACCAATGGCACAGAGTGTTGCTGAAGCCGACGAGATGATCGACGCCGTAACAGCATCAGGCATCAACTTCCACTCGCAGGTTGGTTCACGTTATAGCCGGGGTATGCTGCATGCCCAGCGGGCCGTATCAAGCGGCCTGATGGGTCAAATAGCGCTGGCCCGTGTAGACCTTAACCTTTTTCGACCACAACAATATTTCCGACCAGGACACTGGCACGGAACCTGGGAAGGTGAAGGTGGCACAGCCATATTTCATCACGGTCGATACATCATCGATCCCTTCCTGTTTGTTGTCGGATCACCGATCGTGCAGGTCGCTTCCTACGCTGGCGCCATGCTGCGTGATATTGAAACCGACGATCTCACGCTGTCGCTTGTTGAATTCGCCAATGGATCCCGTGGGGTTATTCAAGCATCATTACTCCACCATGAGAATCCCATGGCGCCCACGTACCGCATAGAACTCATTGGAAGCGAAGCCTCCCTGGTGCTGCATCAGGAATACGTAAAACCTGGGACCGGGCGCAGCCAGTCATCCGACCCAGGCTCGAGTTCCAGCGCACTCAGTTCACGCAACCGTGGGTGGGAAGCTCGAGTTGGGTTTGGCTCCGACCACGATCCGTCCTTAGTCGACCGCCTGGAAGCCCTCGCAGGGGCTATTCCTGACGCCCCAATCAACGCCAGCGAGATCCATCAGAGCCGCCTTTGGCTGCAATCAATCATCACCGGGAAGCCAATGCCTGTACCCATCGAGGTGCCAAGAAACCATGTGGAACTAGTGCGAGCCTCCTATAAATCACAGGAAGCCGGAGGGGTTCCGGTAGCACTTCCTCTAGCCAGTGATGATCCGTTTTACACATTTCAAGGTCGGCTTACACACGGCAAGAGGATTCCAACCTAAGTGCAGAAGCTAGTAGGCGCCCTTGCCACGAACCACCACCCACAGCGTCCGAACCAGAATTGTGAGATCAAGCATCGGGGAATAGTTTTGGATGTAATACAGGTCATACTCGACGTTTTGATGCATGGGTAATTCGCTGCGTCCATTAACTTGCCACCACCCGGTCATACCAGGGAGCACGGCAAGACGCTGGCGCTGCCATGATTCGTAGCGATCAACCACCCACGGTAACTCTGGCCGGGGTCCGACAAGACTCATCTCACCCTTAAGCACATTCCAAAGCTGCGGTAACTCATCCAAACTTGTCCTTCGAAGAAACCGGCCCACACGCGTAACGCGAGGATCACCCTGCGGTTTGTAGACCTCGCTGGGCTCAGCACCCTGCTGCAAGGCAGCTTCCTGCCGACTTTCTGCGTTCGACACCATAGTTCGTAGTTTATACATGGTGAACATTCGGCCGTTCTCTCCGACTCGACGCTGCGAAAAAATAATCGGACGACCGCTCTCGAGACCCACCGCAATTGCAAGCGCTAGCAAGACGGGAATCATCAGGATGAGAGCCACACTCCCGATGAGGAAATCAAAAACACGCTTAATAAAACGATCAAATCCGATAATTACCGGGGCACGGACGCTGATGAGCGGCATCCCCCACACATCCTCAGCACTCGCCCGTCCTGACATGAGATGAAAAACGTCTGGTACTAGACGAACACGAACTGGCATAGCATCCAGCTCAAACACTATTTCCTGCATTCTCTCGTACGCATGCATCGGAAGTGCAATCAGCACCTCGTCAATTGCATGATGTTCAATCAAACTAACGAGATCCCCTGATGCACCGATTACATGGAAACCTTCCACCATATCTTCTCGTTTGGCCGGATCATCATCAGCAAAACCAATCACCTCAAAACCGGACCACGGACGATCGCGAATCATCTGGGCGACATGTTTACCAACCGGACCCGCACCAACAATCAAGACACGACTAGAACCTCGACTGGATATCCGGGCACTTCGAAATACTCGATTAAGTAACCATCGGAAATTAATGATCAGCAGAACATCTATGACGACGAAATAAAGGAAAAGTAGGCGTGATAAAAATTCGACCTTGACGACAAAAAATGCGGCAAAAAGAGCCACCATGGCAACGAGTACCGCCGGCACGAGCACTCGAATCTCGTCAGCAATACGTAGAAGGCGCTGATGGTCATACAAATGAGCAAAACGAAGAAAAAAGGCCCAGATAATGGCCACAATCACGTATTCGCGGACCGTCAACCACGGCAACGTTTCTGCGTCACCAGCCCCAAACGGAAGTAAATGCCTGACTAGATCCGCCAGGAAAAGCGCCAGCATCGTCAGGCCAACATCTGCGATAGCTAGAAACTGCCCAAAAATCCGAGTCCGGTTCCTCATGGGCTACCCTAGAACCAGTTCTCGGTAGACCTGTTCAGTCGCACGAGCCATAGCATCGCGATTGTGATGCACAACGATTGCCTTACGAGCATTCCGAGAAAGAGTGCGAGCCTCGCCAAGGTCTGTCAACAATCGGGCCACAGCCGAAGCCGCTGCACTCACATCACCCTGGTCAACCAGAATCCCGGTGACCCCATCCTCAATCAGATCCTCCGTACCAACGGCACGAGCGGCCACCACAGGCACGCCCGCTGTCATGGCTTCCATCACGGAATATGGTGCGCCTTCCCAACGGGCCAAATGCACATATACGTCAGCCGCGGTCAAAAGTTCCCGCGCGTCACTTAAGTAGCCTGGACGAATCGTAGCTGCCTCAACACCAAGCGTCCGTAGGCGGGCCTCGACAGCATCTTTAAGCTCGCCCTCATTCATCCAGACAAAGCGCGTTTCCGGGTGTAATCGATGAACAAGAGCAAAGGTCTCGGCTACGTCAAACGGTGCTTTTTGCGCAGTAAATCGTGCCGTAGTTACAACAACACCTGCATCCTCGGGCAAACCGAGACGATCCCGGGCTTCCGCACGAGACACCGGATCAAACGAATCAAAGGTGTTGGGGATGTATCGAAGCTTCCTGAGAGATATGACGCCAGCAGCGACAGTTCGCTCGCCTTTCGACAACACAATAACCCGAGACGTGATCCATCCGAGAACGCGCTCCTGCCAACGGAGTACCGAACGAACTACCAACCTGGAAAAATTTAAGAAGTAAAAACCGTGCGGCGTATGAACCGTCCGGGTACCAGAGCAGGCAAACGCAGCAAGCCGTCCAACAAGACCAGCCTTCGTACTATGGGTATGCACAACCTGATGACGTCTGCGCCTGATCAGGCGAGCGAGAGCCAGCGTGGTGCGAAGGTCGGCTATCGGACGTATAGATCGCACCATAGGTATTTCATGAACAACGACCCCCAAAGCGGTCATGTCTGAAAAAAACGACGTGTCCCCATGAGGATCGGATCGAACTCGAGGACTTGCGATCTCAATCTGAATCGCGTCCTTATCGATCGACTCCACAAGATCCAGTAGATGCCGTTTCGTGCCTCCGATAGTAGCTTCCATGACGTGCAGAACACGGATGGGCCGAGACGACATCAGAGCGCTTAGCGCAGCACCGTCTGACACATCCAGTCGTACTCAGCCTTGACACCTTCATGAATCGTCGTTGTCGGATCAAACCCGAGGACAGTCCGGGCTTTGGACGTATCAGCCTGACTATGCAATTGGTCAGCAGGATGTCGATCCGCATAAACACGGTCAGCAGATTTACCAACGACACCTTCCATCTCAGCAACAAGCTCATTTACAGAGGCAGTTGGCCCACTACCAATATTAAAGATTTCCCCAATGGGTAATGCGTCCAACACGTGCACCTGAGCATCGACCGCATCATGCACATACGTTAATTCCCGGGTCTGTTCACCATCCCCATAAATCGTGAGTGGTTGCCCCGTCGCGATCGCCTTAAGGCCAATATGCACCAACATGTCAGGCCGTTGGCGGGGTCCAAACAGGGTGTAGTACCGAAGAATAACCGTGGGAAGATTAAACAGGCGGTGATAGGCAGTAAGCACCTGCTCATCCAATGACTTACTCATGGCATAAAAGGATCGGGGTTCAAGTGAGTGCGTCTCCGGCGTAGGAAGCCGAGGATTAAACCCGTAAATTGACGACGTAGAAGCAAAGCTAAATAGCTTCACCTGGGCTTGTAAGGCCGCGTCAGCCAAACGTTGGGTCGAACGGCTATTGTCACGCATATAGTGCTCAAAGTTCGTCGGCGTCCACCCCTCGCGAACACCAGCACGTGCCGCTAAGTGAAAAATGTAATCAGCACCGTTCAGTATGGAGTCGAGATCCAATTCCATGAGGTGGCCTTCAACCATCGTGAACCGATTTGACCCAGCGAGCTCATCCGCATTTCCACGTTTTTGGTTCACGTCATATGTGTCCGTAAACCCATCGATGCCAACGACGTGATGACCTCGCGCAAGCAGCGCTTCACACAAATGAGAGGCGATGAAACCGGCAGCCCCGGTGACGACAGAAATAGGGGCAGTGGTCGACATATCCCGTGAACCCTCGTGAAAACTTATAGAAAACACTTACTGACGAAAGTATATAGGCGACGCTCCGACTGGTCAGACAGATCGGTGGGGCAACAGTTCGTTATATATAGCTTCAGTAGCATCATGCATACCAACAAGGTCGAACGTGCTACGCGCATACTCGCCGGCTACTGCCCCCATGCGAGTTCGATGGACCGGGTCTGACAACAGCGCACCTATTTCCTTCCCCATCTGCATATCATCACCCGGCCCCACAAGTAGGCCGGTGGTATTTGCCACCACGATCTCGGGAACACCTCCAACGGACGTGGCCACCACCGGTCGACACGCCATGGCGGCTTCCATGAGCACCAGGCCCAGGCCTTCCCAGTCTGAGGACAACACCACAAGATCACTGGCCGCCATCAGCTCAGGAATGTCATCACGAACCCCTAACCAACGAACAGCATGATCAACACCAAGCTCGACCGCCGTACGCTGAAGGTTACTGCGGTACCTTGCACCGCCGAGCTGCGTATCACCTGCACAAAGCAGCACTGCCTGTGGAAAATCCTGTAGAACGTTCGCAAATGCTCGGAGCAGCACGTCATGGCGCTTCTGAGGATCCAAGCGCGCAGGACACAGGAGAATCGGAACGTCGAGAGCAATACCCAGCTGTCCTCGAGCTCTCACTTGTGAGGCACCATCAAATGGCGTCGGGTCGAGCCCGTAACGAATAATCCGTACGTCCTCCTTGGACACACCGAGCCTATGGACCACCCAGTTAGCTACGGCCTCTGAGATCGCAATTGTTCTTCTGGTTGATAGAGTCGTCAGTCGATATAGGGTGCGGGAAGGCATTGACGCAAGTCGTGCTTCAATGTTGTGCTTGCTCGATACGACAGCCGAAACTCCAGCCACCCGCGAAGCTAACGCACCATATACGTCAGCCCGAAGCAAGTGTGTATGCACGATCGAATAGCCACCCTGACGTATCAACGTGATTAGTCGAGGAAGGTGAACAAGTCCGGTTTGACCAGCCATCGGCAGATAGAAAACCCGATCAGCAACACGTGCAACCTCGGATCGCAGATCATGATCACGGAAGTAGACCACATCAATATCGACTGACCTGGAGAGGCCCGGAAGAAGCGCTAGCAAGTGGCGCTGCGCACCACCCACGGCCAGTGAGGTAATGATGTGAAGAACTCTAGGACGAATGTTCACGAACGACCTGACAGAACCGCCTCATAACGAGCAAGTGTTCGTTCGATCTGCTGGTCTATTGAGAAGGTGTTGGTTGCGGTCCGACGACCGGCTTCACCCATGCACGAGGCATAAGAAAGATCTCCAGTCACAAGATCCAGACGGTCCGCAAGAGCCGCAATATCAGTCGGATCAACGACATAACCGGTACATCCATCGTCTACAAGTTCCGGTCCAGCCCCCAGACTAGACGCAATCACCGGCCGACCAGCCGCCATCGATTCAATCAAGGTCAAGTTGAACGGATCAGGATATGTTGACGGAGCCAGAGTGACGGTCGCTGCCGCATAGGCATCTCGCATCTCGTCAACATCAAGCCAGCCAGGCAGCAACAATCGGTCGCCCACGCCCAAGCTTTCCGCCATATCCCTGAGACGAGGTGCATATCGTGGGTTTTCCCCGGCAATCATCAGTCGGATATCCGAATTCCTAGAACGGGCGAGGGCCTGGAGAGCCGCCTCGGCACCCTTCTCACGGGAAACCCTTGCTGCAAGGAAAGCTAAGGGAGCATCACCAAGATCATGAGCCGATCGAAAAACAGTCCCATTGCCACGCCCCCACCAATCGAGATCGACACCGTTATGCACAACCTCGGAATCCCCATAACCATTGGCCCGAAGTGCCACTTGCAACGTTTCGCTTATCGCAAAAAGATGATCGACATTGGTCGTCATGTGTTTGCGAATAACTTCGTTCCGAGCCGGGTTCCAACGGAAGCGCTGACACTTGGCGCAGTTAAACCAACGTTGACGAAAATCGACCGATCCGTTCGTACATATGAACTTGATACAACAAAACAGCAGGTAATCATGTGCCGTATACAGAACAGGTGCACCAGTCCTCGCCGCAATACCTAGCGTCGCAAACGAAAGGTGCTGATGCACATTGTGAGCGTGAACAACATCTGGACTGAATTCCTGCAACGCGGATCTGACACCCCCCGCAACCATTGGATTGAACATCGCGACAGTATTCCGAAACCGTTCCGGATACCAGGAACGTAGCCGGTGAACCGTAACGCCTTCCTGAACTCCAACACGTGCAACATCCGACGTTGTTGCGATTACCTGAACGTCATGACCGGCAGCCACAAAACTTGTCGCTAAACGCTCAACGACAACACCAGCACCACCCCGATTTTCGGGCGGATAGGTATCAGCCAAAAAGGCGATGCGCATAAGAACTTTGCCTAAAGAACCCTGGTCATTTTAGTCGCTATATGCCGAAAGACAGCGTGCAGCCACACCATCCCATGTAAATTGCCTGACGACGTGATCCCGAGCCAACGCTCCCTCACGAAGAGCCTGGTCAACAGAAGCTGTCAGTGGTTGAAGTGCTCGGCGCATGTCTCCAGCATCTCCTGGTCTGACAATCGCTCCGGCATCCGTGGGCATAATCTCAGGCATGCCAGCAACGTTTGAAACAACCGCTGCGGTCCCACATGCCATAGCCTCGATAGGAGCAAGGCCAACAAGCTCTGGCAAGGCCTGATGGCGCCCACGATAGTCCTCGTAAACCGAAGGCATGACAAAAGCGCACGCAGAGGCCAGAGCTTGTATTACCCGTTGGTCAGAAGCTTGCGTATGAAACGTTACCGGACGAGAAGCAGCCTCTGTCTCGAGAAATCTCAGGTAATCAGCGTCATAGGGTCGCCCATAAATTTCAAGCGAGGCCCCCGACGGAAGCCCACGGATCGCAAATTCAATCCCCTTATGAGGAAGCAATCGACCCACATACACCACACGCCCCTCAACTTTTTCAGAACCCGGCACATATTTCGTGTGATCAACACCAGCGAAAACAACCTCGGTTCGCTTGCCCAGTTTTGGGAGAGTCTGACCCGCAAAGGCGCTCTGCGCCAACTGCGCATCCACCCAACGCCCAATCCGAAGCCTTCGAATCCAATTGACACCGCCACCGCCGTGGTCGGTCACATATATCTTCTTGCGCAATATCCGTCCTGCAAGGGTCGCCATCGCCGTCAACCCGCTGCGTGCTTGGTGGCAATGGACAACGTCAGCCCACACCAGTGGCGTCATGAAGCCCGGGCCCACCGCATCACCCTTTCGTCCACGTAAACGACGCCATGTGCGACGCACTTCAATATCAAATCCGTCCACACACTCCAAGCTTTCTCGTGGCCCAAAAGAGACCAGGCGGGTCGGGGTCTTTCGCGACATCGCCCGGGCCAACTCGAGTGGGTATCGCTCGCCCCCACCACGCACGGACGCATCGCCGAACCACGTTGGTGACAAGTGAAGTACGCGTAAACTCATCACAATCGACGCTGAGCCACGATCAAGTAGCCCCCGGGGTCATCCACCGGGCGTTTGAATGAGCGCCAAAGCAAGCCCGACCACAGGGCAATCCACAGAGCGTCCGGAATGAGCCCCCGTCGTCGCAGACCACGGATCCAATCCAGAACCCGCCGGCCCCGAAATCGACGCACCATCAACGTGTCCAAACTCAGCCATACCCGCTGGGTTGCTGCTGGCAAATGCCCACGGACCATGACCACATCGAGCCCAACGTTGTCCAAACATTCCGTCCATTCATCAATAGATCTGTAGTGATAATGACCAAGACGGCGATTCACCATTTCAAGGGTTTCATTGCCGTGCTCACGCATAATTCTTGAAGCAAATGCAGGGGCAGGAACCGTAAACACGAAACGCCCCCCGGGACGAAGAACCCGGGCAACCTCACGAATTGCGCCTAGATCGTCAGGAATATGCTCAAGGACACTATGGCTGTAGACAGCTCCATACACATCCGACGTCACCGGAGCCTGGACCCCGCTACCCTGCATCACATAACGGTAGGTATCCGAAGTGCTTGCTACCCGAGCTTCCGCAGCAACTAATTCAAGCCCATCGATCGGCCAATGCGAACGAAGCACAGATCGAGCAACTTCTCCGTTACCACAGCCAAAATCCAGCACAGGACTCGGAAAATCCAAGTCACGGAGCATGATGAACTCAGTTGCTCGCCATAGGCCAATGGCGGGGTGGTGAAGATGAGCACGCAACGCCATTCTGAGAATTTCAAGATCGCTATGAGCGACCAGAGCCGTAGGGAAATTCTTATTGCTTCCCAAGAGCCGCCTCGACCAGTTGCCGCATACGTACTTCATACGTGTGGTCACTTTCGACACGACGCCGTCCGGCCACAGCAATGTCATGTCGAGCTTGCGAGTCACCAAGATATCGATTAATCAACGTAAGCAGGTCGTCAGTGCCCTTATACACCGCCAGTTCTGTTCCAATATCAAACAAATCCGCCATGCAAGATTTATAGTCAGTAAGTTGAAATGCCCCAGCTAAAGGAATCTCGAAGGTTCGCATATTGGGAGCTTCTCGCATTTGGGCGTGGTGAACATTCAAAGCAATCTTGGCTCCCCGATACGCCCGGGCAACCGCAGGCGCTGGCAAGAGCGTGAGACCACGATGCACCGACCCCACCTTGTAGCTCGACTCAAGCTTCTCCCAACCACGACCCCATACCGCAAGCGATACATCAGCCTGCGCAATCGCCTCAACAATATCGACACGATACCTATCCTCGGGCAGATGACCCATGTTGTGACGGGCATCGCCAACAAAAATGATATCGACGGTATCGCTACCAACATCATCACCGACCCACATCGACGGATCTGCCGCATGAGGCAAAAATTGAGCGGTTACGTTGCGGGCCTCAAGATCTTGAGCATAACTTGGATCGGCCAGAAAAAATCGATCATATAGATGCGCCGCGGCCACAATATTGGGAAACCAAGTTGGATCATCACCGCTCCAGTGCACCATGGGGCCATCGGTCATTTGACCAATCCGCTCGATCGTCTCAGGAAGCAACACTTCGCCCTTGAGCACTACCGTCAGTTCCGGACGATGTTGAGCAGCCGCCTTGAGAACGTCCAGATTGTCGCGCCGCAACATACCAAGCACGCGTTCCATATGAAATCGATCTGAACCAACGATCCGTCGCCGCAACCTAGCCCAGGGTCCAGCCGGTCGACCAAGACCGGCACTATAGCGATGCATCACCACGTCATGGCCAATACCAGCAAGTCCCCCAGCACAGTACTCAACCCATTGACCGGTATCCCAAGCAGGTCCGATTAGAAGGACACGCATGCGCGCTCGATTGCTCCCCATACATTGTGGGCTGCGGCCTTCCAGGTGAAGGCTTCAGCCCGTTTTAGTCCACGACTAATCATGTCTGATCGAAGCTGCTGATCACCAGAAAGTCTAGCGATGGCACTGGAAATAGCATCGGGGTCCTCGGGGTTCACAAGAAGACCAGCCTCACCTACCACCTCAGCCAAACCAGCATCGTCTGCGGCGATAACAGGCACACCCGACGCCATGGCCTCCAACGCCGGCATGCCAAACCCTTCGTCACGAGCAACACTGATAAAAGCAGTGGCCCCGGCGATGAGCAGTGGAAGATCACCTTCAGCAACCCGACCAATCCACCGAGCCACAGCAGGGTCAGCCTGCTCAATGGCGTCAATGGACGACTCGGACTTCCACCCACCAGCCCCCGCAATGACAAGCTGCATTCCTACCCCCTGAGACTGACTTCTGGTCACGGCCTCAACGAGGGTAGGGATGTTCTTCCGAGGCTGGATCGTTCCAACAAAAATCACATAATCACTCTCGATGTGGTGTCTACGACGACACACCGCTATCTCTTGGGCATCGTAATTTGGATGAAACCGTTTGGAATCGACGCCGTGGTGAGCCGTCAATATCTTGGTTGGTGAGATACCGTACCTCCGAGCAACATCCCGAGCCACGACGTCAGAAACAGCAACCACAATTGTTGCGGCGTGCACGTTAACGGCGGTCCACCGATCAAGTTCGGCAATCAACGCGCCATCGAAGTTTTCTTGTGCATCCGGATGAATAAAAGCCAGATCGTGAACGATGACGACCCGTGCACCAATCCCAAACGAAGGCGGAGGCTCATGAGCACTCTGGACGTAAACGTCCCATCTACGTAGCAAACCCTGGATTGCTACTCGAAGCCGATACCACGGATCAGCTTCCAGGATTCCCCTGAGCACCCTGTTGCCTGCCGGAAACGGCCGAAGTACTCGAGCTCCATGGAGAAGATTTTCGGAACCCGCCAATCTAAGTGGAGCATCACATAAGTACTCCACCATATGGTCACCGGGGATCTTTGCCATCTCCCGAACCAGTGCCCGCATACTCCCGCCATGACCATCCGGAATACCCAAATTGGCATTGCGTATATTCACAGCCACACGCATATCAGCTTGACGCTCCCATACCATCTCGTCGTCGAAGCGCCCCAAGCTCTACCTGCAGTGCCCTGCGATCAATGACATACAGCACGCCGGCATAAACCGCAGCAACAACTAGACATCCCTGCACCAGCAATACCGCATCAGTAAGCAGTGGCAGTAATACAAATCTTCCAAAAACACCGGCCAGGACAGCAGCAACAAACGGCCGAACCATACGCCGAACCACACGCAACTCAAACTCCCGTCTTCCAATTGGGATAAGCACCATCGTGGCCGCAGCCTGAGAAGCAGCGAGTGCAATCGGAACAGACAGAAACCCGACGCCTGCCGTCATAAGACCCACTGCCAACACCCACGCCCCGATTGCCCAGACCACGGCCACCGTAAGCACCACTCTCGTTTTTCCAATCGCAATAAGAATAGGCGTGATAAGACCATTAATTGGCACAAGCACCGAGTTAAGGACAAGAATGTAGAGAGCCGGAACCGCTGGTAACCACTGATCCCCGTAGATTAGGGTCGCGACTTCAGGACCAAACGCTATAAGCGCTGCGAATGCTGGCAACGTAACAATCGCATTCCACTTAAGCGTTAACTCTGCTCCCCGACGCACCTGTTCTGGATTATCTTGAATACGAGAAAATGCCGGGAGGCTGACACGAGCAACTAGTTGTGTCATGACCAGGGGCTGGGAAGAAACACGATTCGCCCAGCTCAATAATCCGGTCGCCGACGCGCCAAAGGCCCGTGGCGCAAACAAGGGAACTAGCGAATCCTTGATCGTTAGCGCAATCCGGGATCCCTGAAACTTGGCGCCGAAATTCACGTGGGAACGAAGCACCTTAAGGCGCATCGTCGGTATCGGCCACCAGGGTCGCGCCACAACAACAGCGAGCGTTGAAATAATGCTGGCACCGACATGGGCAATCACGAGACTCCAGACCCCAGCCGCACCAATCGCGAAACCTATTCCCAGGCTGAAGTAGCAAAAACTTCCCAAAATATCAGCGGTCGCCAAACGGCCAAACTGCAGATGCCGTTCGAGTAACGCGGCTGGCACTACTCGAAACGCTGACAAAAATATTGACAATGCGAATACCCGAGTCATCCAGGGATCGATTGCAGCGTTCAAAATGCTATCGACAACAAGGGGGCCGCCTAGAAACAACAACAGCCCACCGATAATCACTAGCCCAAGTTGTCCTGTGAACACCGCGCGCAAATCCTGACTATTGGGTTCGGTTCCACGTTGAATAAGGCTTGGCTGTAAACCAAGATCGGCAAACTGTTTGACCAACCCTGCTAGAAATGCAATAGGCACAATAACGCCGAAGTCAGCAGGCGTAAGTAAGCGAAAGAGGGCAATGTTGCCTGCAAAAGCAACAAGTTTCATGCCACCCTCACGAAGGCCAAGGCTGACAACCCCACGTACCGCTTGTTGCCCCAAATCTCCGGATGGTCTACTCATCAAGCCGATATCCAAGCGACCCGGCATATATATCGAGAAGTTGATCAACGGACCTCCGCCACGTCATCGCGGCTACCCGACGACGTGCCCCCGCAGCTAGGACTTCCCATCGCGCATCGTCAGTCAGCAGCCCCCGAACCGCCCGCAGAAGTTCTCTCACATTGTCAGGCGCGACAAGAAGGCCATTCATATCGTGTACGACTGGTTCTTCCGCGCCGGAATCACGAGTACTTACCACAGGCGTTCCACAAGCATTCGCTTCAAGCAATACCAAGCCGAAACCTTCAAAGTCGCTTTTCCACGACCGATACGGCATTACGACCAAACGGGCACGGTGGTACCACGCGGCAAGTTCTTCTTGACTAACCACCCCCGTGAAGGTGACTCGGCCCTGAAGATCCGGTGCATTAATCCGTGTCTGCAACTGTTGAACATACGGTGACGAAGAGTTGTAGGGCCCGACAATCACATATCGATCAGCGATACCTTCAGACCTAAGCGTCGCAAAAGCCTCCAACATTAAGTCGTATCCTTTGCGTGGCTTCGGTTCTCCAACAGACACGATTAACCCTGGCTCGCGAACGCGCGGCGTAGATTGGAAAAAATCCTCAGCTCTTACCGCAAGTGGCACCACAGAAGCCTGCGGTACTCCGATGTCCGCCTCAATACGAGCTTTCGTGTATTGACTGATAGCCGGTAGACCTCGAGCTCGCCGTAATGCCCAGCCAAGGGCTGTCCCTTCAATCCGCGGACGACCTGACGGAAGCGCATATGTCCCAACCAGTGAAACAAAATACGGACGCTGACCAGCAGCCACAGCCACAACCGGAGCAAATGGCTCGATCATGCAATGAATCACATCTACTCCCCGAAGCGCTCGTACAAGAGGAACCAGCGTCCGAAAGAAAACTCGGACCGGATGGCGACTCCCATACTGGAACGAAGGAATGCTCAAGTGATCGGGGTAAGAGTGAAGTTTAGGAATAGCAAGCCGATCCCGTGGGCTCACCAGTCGAACATCTACCCCTGAGGCAATTAGCTCATCAGCAATTTCACCAGCGTACCGACCCCACCCGGTAGTGGGATCGAGCACATCACTGACCAGGGCCAACTTCATGTTCTATCAACCCGCCAACCCACCACGAACAAAACCAGCAATACACCAACTCCGAACATCGACAAGACAATCGCCTGGGGAAATCCTGGAGGCATGTATGACATAACGATGGTGTGCACTCCGCTGTTATTGATAGGAACCCCACGCATCATCGTATTGACAGTAACCATTTCTACAGGCTGACCATCAATAGTCGCTTCCCATCCTGGGTACATCGCCTCGTTAACAACTAAAAGTCCAGGCCCATCCGTTACCACCCGAAGCTTCAGGTCTTGTTGTGAACGGCTGATCTGATACTCCAGTAAGTCTGCTTCAGAAGCACCACCCTGAACCCCGGGATCACGGTCGACCATAGCAACAGTTGGACTACGCGCAATCGCATCCAAAATGTCGAGAGGTGCTGCAGCCACATCAATGGTCTTCCAGACTCGCGCGAGCCACACACGTGGAAACCAATCACGTAATTCGTAGACGTACAAAGATTGTTTAACCGGCGACCAGTTCGGCAGATCGATCAACCCGGATTGCCGTTCTACCAGTTGAGGATGCTCAAGCTTCACTCCAGACAGCACATACCGAACGTTTCCAACGGCCAAAGCTGTCAACCTGTGCCCGAAAATGTTGGCTCGCTCGTCGCCATTAATTTCTGGATCAACAGCAAAACCATTAACGGTAGTCCGTTCGCTACCAACATACGCAAGATAGTCAGCTACAGGGCGTGACATAAGGTTTTCATATCCGTCTATCGACGCCCATGCTCGAGTCAACGGCAAATTCGGGGTCAACGTCTCGTTTAGAAAAACGTATTCGAGTAAATCACGCTGTGACCGGCCAATATCTGTACCGGCAGCTGTCGACAACTCAAACTTCTGAGCCAATCCCCGATATGAGAAAACCCGCCACTGGTCAGTTGACTGCCCGGGTATAACAGCGGCGGCCCGTGGGTCTCGGGAATACCAATCAGTGTCGGTAGCAGGAATCATATGGCCCGGGGCCACCAACACATCGATCACGAGAATGCCCACAAGCATCATCTGTGCACGCTGCGCTTGGATGTGACGGCGCATAAAACCCCACAAAACAGCTGCCGTCAGAAGCGCCGCAAACAAAGTCCAGCGAGGTGTCCAAAACTCAAGGCTAAATGCGTTCGCCATCCGCTCGTAAAGCTGATCGAAGGTCCGGTAATAACGCTCGGCGGAAAGAAATCTACCCTCGGAGCCCACAATAGCCCTATCGATATAGTCGTATCCATACGGAACTATTACGAACGCTAATCCGCTCAAAACAATAGTCGCTATCACAGTGCCTGCACCAACAAGCCCAGCAGCCCACAGCCAAATCTTCGTTACCCATTTGGCGGGAACACTCCCTCGAAGATCAACCAACCGAATCTGGTCAATACCAATCGCCGCAAGATATGCCAAGCCAAAGCTCGCCACGATCCCAAACCTAGCTGGTTGCCGAAAAAACCCAAAAAGCGGCAGCTTGTGCAGCAAGGGGAACCCGAGGCTGAATGAGCCCATGGCGAAGATCCAGCTCAGGACGACCAGCCCGGTCAAGAACCACACCAACCGATGGCGATTTCTCGAACAAAGAGCCAAAAGGGACAGAGCCGGTGTTGCAAAACCCAAATACAACAGTTCTTCGGCGTTGAGCCGATCCCCCAACACCTTTGGAATCTCAAAAGACGGGAAAAGGTACCCGAGAATCAGGCTCCATGGCGGAATCGATCCCTGAGCCGCGATCTCAAAATCAAGCCCGGACGCACGCACAGAAAGTGCGGTGGTACTCACCGTAGGTACCAAACGAACCGCACTGACAAGCAACCCGGCACCCACCGCCACGGTGATCCATAAGATCGACGCTACAGCAGCACTAAATGTTCCATCACGCCATGCGCACAACAATCGATACGAGACAAAGATCATCCAAGTAAATCCAAATAACAACGCTATTTGCGGATGGCCAGCAAGCCCCATGACTGCCGCACACAACCCAAGCAGCGCCAGATACCGTTTATGCCCACGAGTAACTAACTCAATCGCGGCAATGCCAGCGGGAAGAGCGAAGTAAATGTCGGCATAGTTGAGGAATCGAGAAGTCGCAAACACAAAAGCGCCGTACGTAAACAGAAATGCGGCGAGATAAGCAGCCAGCCGACTCAATCCCCAGACCCGCCCAAGCCAATAAGCCGCCACCGCCGCAAACACTAATCCCAGCGCCAATTCCAATGTGTATGCACGAAGAGGATCCAGAACGCTCAGCAGCAGCCACGTCAACGGATAGAACCAGCCAAACTCCGAAAACGCGATCGGAAATCCCGATAACATCCCCTCCGTCCAAAGCGGAATATGCCCATCCCGGATACCATTCGCCAGAATCGTATAGCGGGGCTGGTAACTCAGAAGTAGATCAAGATCCAGCCACGCAGATCCGCTGAATAAAAGCTCTCGATAAAGCAGCAAGAGCGGCCATAGCAAACCAACCCCAACTAAAACGCGACGGCTGGCTGAAGATCTGGAGGGTGCTGCTTGAACAACACGATCCATGACCGGTCCAAATCTCATGCGGCCAATTGATCCGGGCTCAAAAACATCACGATCCTTTCGGCCCGCTTTGCCCAAGTCATATGTTCAACTTCCGCGCGCGCAACTTGCGCCAACCCACGGGCGAGCACATGATCATTTAACAGGCGGTTCACAGCATCAGCCAGCGCTTCAGGATCATCAGGGGTAACAAGAAGCGCATTTTCACCATCCCGCAAGATCTCGCGAAGCGAAGGTAAATCGCTAGCCACGATCGACCGTTGCGCCGCCATATACTCAAACAGTTTGAGAGGAGAGGTGTAACTGCGAGAAATTTCTTCACGGGCGCTGAATGGGATCACCGCAACATCAGCCGCAAGAAGATATTTACGAGCAAGCGAAGGTGAGAGATGGCCTGTTACGTGAATATTGTTATGGCCAGACGCAGCCGAACGAATGCGGTCAAGATCTGGCGATACACCACCAACGATATACCAGTGCACACTCTCATCCATTTGGTCAGCAGCCTCCACCAGGACATCCACCCCCTTCCAGGGATACAGATGCCCGATATAGCAGGCTATAGGCGCAGCTTCGGGCAACTCCAAATCTTGGCGTGCTTCTAACTGACCATCTTGTTCAAACGCTGCAACATCAACCCCATCGGCAGCTACTAGAACTCGGGAGGGATCAAATCCAGCATCCAAATACCACTGCCGGAGCCCTTCGGTGATCGTCACTACGCCGTCCATGCGACGTACAGCCCACCAGTGCAATGCCGACGAAAACTTGGATCGAGGTACCGTGTGGGCCTCAAACGCAAACTTGGCCTCATGCCTCGTAAATATTCTGAGCACCGTAAGCGGCAAGAGATCGCGACTAATAACGATGTCCCCTCGCCATCGCTCAGCCATAAATGCAGCAGAAATAGTAAAGGTCCAAAGCTGCAAGAAGTGAGCCACCAATCGTATTGGCGCCACATTCAAGAAGGGCCAATCGAGAGTCACTCGTTTAATCGCATCAATAGTCGGAAGTCCGACTAACCTGAAACTTCTGGCCACGTTGGCATAGTCGAACGGATCACCGACCCTTCGCATAGCAACCGTGTTCGCTCTCCGGGCATAGGCAAGCGTGACCTGCGCACCTCCACTAGCAAACGCCGCCGCCATATGCATGATCTGCATCGGATGAGCCCGCTCACTCGGAATACGAGCATTGGCGATCATCACAATTCGCAAGGGATGACTCATGAATTAAATCCGATATACAAGAGAAATCCTTGCTCCAGATTCGATCTGACCAAAGCGAATTCGACTCGATCGACGCGTCCATCGCACCTGAGCCTTAACTTTCAGCGCTTTGACCTTGACCGGTAATCGATACTGCACATCATGAAGTCGACCTGAAGCCTCGAGTTCATCGCGAACCAGCACGGATGTCTCATCGACAAGATATGTCCGACGAATCTCAACATTCGAACAGACGGTTCCGTCCCTATCAGCAATCCCAGACTTAATGACCAAAGAATCACCGTCAACATGAACAGTGCTTTTCGTCGCGTGGCTCGACGAACTACGACGATGTGCTCGAAACATCGGTAGAGAGAAGTGTCGCCAAATCAATCCTGCGGCATGTCGCCATCGACCGGCCCGAGCATGCGATCGAGCAATGTGCAACACGAACCGATTTTCACGGCCGAGACCACGAACTGAACCAGGACCAATCGATGGCCTGGACCGTCGGACCGACCAGGATGCTTCTGGTTCATCGGGTTCCGACTCAAACTGGATCCTATTTCGCCAATCGTCATCCTTGTTACCAACATAAACCAGGCCCCCACCGCCAACACGACCGCCCACAAGACGGTCAGCAGGGCGCTTTTCAGTTCGAACAATTGCACACGCCGTTCGTGAACCGATCCGGGCGACACCAGCATCGGCCGCATGTGTCGGGCCAGAGGGATCAAGATCCGTGGCATCCACCTTTCGTTCATCGAGCTGCGCTGCAGCATACGCACGAGCAATCCAGGCCAAATCAGCCGTATGAAACACCCGACAGACAAAACCAGCGGACCCCGAAGTAGCTTCCAGAAATCCTGATGGGGTTACAGCCGAAACACTCTGAGCCGCCACTCGACAAGCCAGTGGAATCATCGACTTTCGTCCATCGGTCGCGAGCACATAAGCATCGTACGCAGATGAGCCAGCTTCAGTGTCAGCGTCCCAAAACCACCGTTTCCCTTCCAATCCCAGTGGCTTAAGACCGTCGGGGCGAAGCACCGTACACAAAAAATCAGCACCAGCCCGTAAAGCATCCTCAAATTCAGCCTCAGCACCGAAGAGACGGAGTGCATAACGAGAAAACCCTACGCATCGACTGTGGTAATACACGGTTAGATCGGAAATACCCACACCTTCACCAAGAGTTTCGGCATCTTGGACATACCGAAAGGAGCCATCGGGTCGCATCTCGGCTAAAGAACGATCAATCGCCTGTTTAACTGGTAGGCGCCAAACGGTCTCATCCAAAGCCACGGATGCCGCTGCCAAACCCATCGCTCCCCACAAGCGCTGATTAGTGACCGGCTTCGCGACAACGTTATGGACCAAATACGTCTCACAGCACAGTCGAATCGCCTCCTCGATGGCCTGACGTTCCAAAAGATCCAAGATATCTCCCGCGTGCATTAGCAACGTAGCTAACGCATCAACACATTCACCGGCATCAATAATATTCGTGGAGTTATTCCGAGAGTCATGGAGGCCAGGGAAAAACACCCAGGCGCCATCCGCCTCCGGATCTGGAGCTAGACGAGCCAGTACCACTCGAGCAGTCTGACGAGCCCTCGCAAGGTAGTGATCGTCACCCGTGTGCCGATGAAGAGCACAGTCGATGACGATGGATCTGGAAGATTTACCCGTGTGATCAACGCCGTGCTCCGGACAGCGCATATATCCGTAGTCATTACGCATCCGATTGAACAGGTCCGAAGCTGCCGATAACGCCTCCGCCGCATCCGGTGTCAGTGCCGAAACAGCAGACGCACCGCTCGGCATAACCTAAATGCGCTCGCCAATCACGCGTGCTGGAACGCCGCCTACGATGCTGTAGGGAGCGATATCTTCCGCTACCACTGCCCGGACTGCTACAACAGCGCCGTCGCCAATCGTTACGCCAGGAAGCACAACGACCTCGCTATAGATCATTACGTCGTCACCGATGACGACAGGACTCTCCTCGATGGGCGCTTGCAAGATCGGGACATCACGACGACTGGTGTCATGACGGTGTGAATAAATCGTGGATTCGCGTCCAATATGCGAGTTATTACCAATCGTGATTCCACCAGTACAGTCCAGCCGAACTCCAGATAAAACTTCCGTTCCAGAACCTATTTCAAGTGCCGCATCATCCCGATGATCCGACTCGCAGCCAACCCGTACGTCACGCTTGATATGAACCCCAGCACCCATAGTGATTTTCAGACCACTGGGGTAGTAAAAACAACTATCGATCTTGGCATCCGCCCCAACCTCAACACCGGCGGCACGACGAAGAAGCGCTGCCCTTAAGGTCCAAACCATCTGCTGATAACGTCGGAACACCCGAAAGTCCGGAAAGTGACCAACAAACCGTGCGAGCTGACGTGCAGGATCAGTCCTCATAACTCAGACTGACTTTCCGCCACCGAAGGAAAGTCAGGACGGTCTCCACGCCTGAGTGAATCAAACACCGCCACCAATTTTCCGACCAGCCCGTCGGCCCCATGCCCTTCAACCACTGACGTACGTAAACGACTTATAGTCGGATCGCGAAGATTTGGATGTAGTCCAAGAATTCCATCGACCCCACGAGCTAGTTCTGCAGGCGTATCACCTACCAAGAAATTGTTCGCCAGTTTGCCCATAACATGCCGATACGAGCTGTTGTTGGTTATCACCGGAATCCCACACGCCATTGCCTCGAGCCCAGTCTTATCTAATGAAGGTTGCATCCGCCAGTTCACAAAAACGCTAAGAGACCGATAAAACTGAGCCATGCTATCTCCTCGAACTGGCCCAACAAACTCGACTGCATGATCAACCGCGAGTTCAGTGGCCAAAAGCCGTAAATCCTTAACATATTGGTGATCGGCTGAGTAAAAAGGTTCCCCGGCAATCCTTAACGAGGCATTCGGGTAACCGTTATTGCGCAACGTAGCGAGCGCCCTGATGCCAGTGTCAAAACCCTTTAAAGGGGTAAGTCGACCAGCCATGCCAAGCACCGCTCCGGTCCCAGCCAATGACAGACCGGACGGAGCAAACCGTTGAGTATCGATCCCATGCCCAAGTAAGAATGCCCGATCGCTTGGGATCGGATAACTCTCCACGGAGGCCGTCACTGCCGCATTTACAATCCGATTGGCCCAAATAAGCGCTGACGACTTGCCATGGCTCGTGTACCAAAGGACTAGGGGCGCTCCGGCAAGGCGAGCAACTGGACCAATCGCCACTGCATACGCAGGAACCATATGAGCGAACACTGCATTTACCCGGCCACTTGCCAACAAGGACACGCACGTCGCACCAAATTGGTAAACCCGGCGACCACGGGATCGACTGGATTCACGGCCAAGACTATGGACGTACACGTTAGGGGGTAGCTCCATATCTACGACTCGACCAGCAAGCACATGAACAGATTCCACTCGCTTGGCTAACTCACCCGTCCAGTTATGCGCGACGGCCAAATTTACACTTGAAGAATTTAGCTCTTGTGTGACGAATAAGATCCGAAGACCCTGTCCAGTTCCATTAGTCATTTACTGACATCCGTGCCAGTTTCCGATACGCAGCTGCATACGCCTCCAAAACTACCGACTTTTCAAACTGCACTGTCGATGCAGCCGCTGCAACCCCTACAGCACTCAGACCATCTGAATTCCCCAACGCCTCACACACGAGCGATGCTCCGGCTTCAGGATCCCACGGTAGTAACCAGCCATTCTCTCCATGGTCGATAGTTTCAGGCATGACCCCGACCGGCGTCGCAAACACCGCTATCCCACAGGACATAGCTTCAAGACAAACGCGGGGCCCACCTTCGCTCAAAGATGGACAAACCAGGGCATTCACACCTCTATAGATCTCGGCAAGTTGATTGGTGGTTTCGAGCCAGCCCATGAATGTGACTTTCTTGAGAACCCCGACGCGTGCCAACTCAACCTCGAACGATCCACGTTCAGGCCCTTCACCAACAACAACAAACCTAGCCGAGGGCCATCTGGCTGCTACCGCTTCAAACACTTGAGCCACATACCGCAAATTTTTGTTGGCCACCAACCGGCCCACAAACCCCAAAGCGTATTCCTTGCTTCTGGTAGCAGGATGGAAAACTGATCGATCGATGTATGCCGACGAGAGCACAAGTATTCGACTCGTGGGAATGCCCCAACGGCGCAATATGGTTGGAACCTCCGAGCGATTTACAACACGAATAGCAACTGCACCGCGCGCTACACGGGTTAAGTACACGCGATAGATGATTTGCTCAATAGGTTCCCACCACTGGGCTCGTCGAGGATGCCCAGGCACATGGTGGATTTCACTAACGTACGGCGTTCCATACTTCCGCGACAGGAACGAAGCCGCACGTCCGTTTGAAAATATGCCGTAATCGTGGCTAACGATCAGATCGTGACCGTGCGCATGCATAAGTTCCGCACCGCGTTTACGTAACCACCACGTCTGTCGCAACCGAGACACTGGCGACGATTCAACAGAAACTCCATTGTGGGGATTCATCCTCGAGTTACTACCAACATTCGGGGTTAGGACATCTATCCGATCAAATTCAGTCGATAATCCTTCCAGGGTTGTTGCAAAAGGACCCGACCGACCAATCGCAACATCACGATCACCGCTGAGCATAAGTAACTTCACGCTGTTGGATACCCGGTACGTCGAGTCAACTTGAGCAAAATTTGCATGGTTTCATCGACCAATCGATCCCAAACAAAATGCTCGAGATTCGTAGAAGCTGCCCCGCTTAACCGCTCACCAAACGCAGGGTTATTCAACACCCGATTTACCGCGGCAACAAATGATTCTGAGTCCCCAAATGGCACTAGGAGCGCATTTTTTTCATTCGTGAGAATCTCTCGGTTTCCACCAATATCCGTGGTCACGATCGGCGTCCCTATAGTCCGAGTCTCAATGAGCGTGTGAGACAAACCCTCATACTCTGTATTCAGCACGAACACATCAGCCGCTCGAAGATACCTAGGCACGTCTTCATGAGCTACACGACCCACAAAACGAACTCGGTCAGTAACACCGAGATCTCGTGCACACTGTTCAAGAAATTTTTGCTCCGGTCCATCACCCACAACCACCAGGGTTGCACCCTTCGCAAATGCTGGAACCATAGCAACGAGATCATCCACACGTTTCCACGCATAGAGACGTGCAACCGTACAGACCACAGGTCCATTCAAGCCCAACTCTCGTTTAGCCTCGTCGCGTGTGTGCTCAATCAAAGGAGTTTCGGTTAACGCATTCTGAACAACTCGAATCTTTGATTCACTGATGCCCCAACCTTTTACGAGCTGCCCTACATATGAACTCGGAACAATCACCGTGGTCGCCAATCGACTATAGGCTCGCTGCAGAGCCCGAAACGCCCGCACCCTAAGCGGATGACGAGCCTCTTGAAAGGCTTCAATCCCATCCCGTGTAAGTTCACGACGAATCGATGACTCCCAAGCCCAATCACCAACGACCTTAAGCACACGGGGACGTCCGGCCAACAATGCAGCGAGAGTGGAAGGAAGCTCAATCCCGTTGATATACACCACGTCGGACCTACGAGCTGCACGCCACGTGTACCAAAACACAAGCAAGTAGCGCCAGATCACTGGAGTGGCCCACGACACCCGCTTTATAGGAAAAGGAGTTTGAACAAGTCCCTCGGGATCATCGGGACACACTACAGCCCGAACCTCATGCCCACGGTCGTAAAGAGTTCGGGCCAAGTGATAAATGTGCGTAGCAGGTCCGCCAACCGTCGGCGGAAATATGTTCGAGACAAATGTGACACGCATTAGCTGGACGCTAGCATCGAGCCCGCAGAGTCACAACGTTAGCAGCTCAGGCTCAAGAAATTTCGATACCGAGCTCAGCAAACACAGCCCGTTGCAGGCTACTCGGTCGAAGATGCCTTAGAGACATCATGAGAGCCATTCTGAAGGACCGGTAACGAACTCTCCCCCGTAACCACCCCACGAGCACTAGAAAACAGACTCCATGCAGCGCCATCATCCTGCCAAACAGCATCGCATCCGCGACACAACTTGTAGTCCTCTAAGTTCCCGGCCACATGAGCCTGTCGAATCGCCTGGTATTCCTTACTGTTCCATATGTCCAGAATCGATTGGGTCGACAAATCCCCCATAATCTGATCCTCAGCGAAGTCAGCGCAGCATGACGGAACCTTGCCATTCCAATATATGGCCATCGACTTCCACAACCAATTGCACGGAAAGAAATTAGGCCCATGCGGCCGCGCCATGTAGAAATCCGACGTCTCCATCTGTCCAGCCCACCCATGAGCCCAAAACGTATCCCACTCGTCTACGGGTAACCCGGTAAACCGATCAAGAAAGTGTTGGGGAATAGTAGGTAGCGCCCCCTTGGCATAACCCGAATTCCAGAGTTGAATCACCTGCATCACCATGTAGGGACGTTTACCAGATCTAGTTTTCATCGCCCGTAATAATTGCAATACCCGCTCTAGAGTGTGATCAAACTTGGCACCCTTGCGCATTTCCTCGTACTCGTCAGGCTCACCAGAATCAAAACTGACAGTGAGCTTGCTCGGTCGAGCATCCAATAAAAGATCGATTTTCTCATCACGTAGTAGCGTGGCGTTTGTGTTTATATGCGCGGCTATGCCAGCTTCCTCGCACACCCGGATCATCTCGTAGATGTCTTTGTGCATCATCGATTCACCGCGGAAGAACAAATTAGCCTCCGTTGTGAAATCCTTGGCCTCATTAATGATCTTTCGAAAAAGGTCCAGTTCCATAAAACCGTTGTGCTCATTCGCACCCACACTTTGGGGGCACATCGGACAACGAAGATTGCAAAAGCTCGTGGGTTCAATGTGGAGCTTGAGAGGCCCATAAGGAACTTCCGTGGACCCTTTCATCCAGTGATAAATAAATCGACCAAGAGACGGACGCAGGATCGCACGGTGACGACGATACTTGAGGAGCAAGTCTTTAGCTTGGCCGACTCTATTCACGAAGCGGTATCAACCGTCTCGCCGTTCGGCGGAATTGCCTCATCCCACAGCATGTTAGGGATTCCATCCTCAACTTTGTAACCGTAGCCACAGACCGTGCATACCAGCATCTTTCCACTTACGCGCAGCACACCGTCATCACGACTATGCTCATCGTTCACACAACGAAGCATCGCTAAGAAATCATCAGGGATGATTGACGAAGCCTGGGAATTGTCAGGATTGGCCATATATCAATATTACGTCAAATTGCTTATCTTGGACGCTAGAGCATGAAGTGAAGCGTGTCAAAAACAATCAGCAGAGACGCAAAGCTCATAACGGATCCAACTTGCATTACTCGCGCCGTCCGTGAACGTATAAACATTTTCTTGGTTAAGCCAATCCACGCACCGAGCGCAAGAAATTGTAGCGCTAAGAGGATTATGGCTACCCAGATCAACACTACCGGATAAGCGAGAAAACTTTCGGTTAGTCCCATCGACCAAAAATCAAGTCCAAGACCATTTTCTGGACGACGAGGGATCGCATCGACACCAAATCGAGACCACGGTGTACGGCTTAAAGCATCGGCCAAAAAATCGGTTCGGTCGGGTGCAAGAAGATTCACAGCGTCGGCTCGCAACAACCACGCATGACCAAGTAGGGGTGAAAACTGGTAAGAGTAGAGAACAGCTGCATAATCGCCCTCAGGTTGGATGGACGACCACGGCTGGTAGTCCGCACCACCATAAATCGCACCGTTCAGAGGCACTGCGCCAGCCACTTGCTGTTGGAATACGTCTAGATAGCCCGTGAAATCCTTTGACACCCCCATAAGTTGTGGGACGACACTAATTGCTACCGTCAGAGCGAGCACAACCTTTAACAACCGCCTACGCGAACAACTAAACATGTGCTCAATGAGTGGTGCACCCAAAACAACAAGGAAAGGTAGCGTGGGGACTAGATACCGAGGCCCCCAAGCATTACCGCCGTACCACACTTGCTTCCGGCTATATAGCAGCACATACACAATCGGAATAGCAATAAAAAAGGCTGATCGCCAGCCATGACGACGGATAAACCACGGTATAACTGGAACAGTTAAAAGAAGGATTGGGTTGTACCACAACACACCCTTCCCCCAACTCGTGAGTAATCCCCCCAAACCAAGACCGAAAGGTAGCTCTAGCCACCCGCGCTGTAGACCACCGAGCAACTCCCGCTCGTAGAGCAATCGGAAATCAAAAACCAACCCCGCAACAAGAAGTACCGCAGGAACAATCAACAGGAAGGGAGCCAGCAAAATCATTTGCAACTGCAGCGAAGACCTAAAGCCAGCAAACCACCCATGTTTCCTACCTTCTCGTAAGAGAATCGCCAACAAAAAGACGGGGATTGCAATAACAGAGACATATTTGGTTAGTACCGCTGCAAATATGGCTGAACCCGCCAAGAACACATACCGGCGGCGATTGGTGAAATCAAAAACAAGAATCAGCCACACAGTAGTCAGCAGTAATGTCGTGACTAGAGGCTCAGCAAAATCATATTTGGCGTAAGGCCATGCCATAGTGCCCAAACCATAAATAATGGCTATAACAATCGACACCTGTTCCGAATACCCCAAACGTCTAACTATTCGAAAAACCAAAACCGCTGCGAAAGCCGTGATTAGCGCATTGGCTACAGGCACCCATAACCGACGAAAAAACTCCTGATTCTGTCGCTCGGACCAGACACGACCGACTCCAGGCCCATCTATCCACCGACCTCCAACCATCCGAAGAGCTAAGCCATCGACGTAAAAGTTTCCGGTCGATCGTAAATATGCAACCTCAGCGCTCACGAGATCCAAAGGCGGATCGAACTCCCATGTCGCCGCGTAATAGTAGGCCCGGGAATTACCGATATGCCTAGCAACTGGTTTTGGTTGTTCATGCTGAATTACTGCACGAACATCGCCTCGATCGTATGCCCACTCTGCTGTCTCAACTCCGACACGAATAGGGTAAGTCGTAACTTCCCCCGAAGATTGAACTAGCGAGACCCGAGCGATTTCAGTTCCCTGAGCAAACTCTGCGCTGAGCCCACTATGTGAAACGAGGGTCATTCGATCGTAGGTACCCGACTTAATAGAAAGATCCAACCTTTCTTTAACGCCGTGACCATCCGTCCCACCAATTGGATGAAAATTGACAAGCAACACATCGTGTTCTGCAAGAGGAATACGATCCCGTTGCGGTGCCGAAAGAGCGATAGGCTCGGCCAGTGCCACGAAAGGCAGTAAGACTGTAGGAAGACCTACACCCCACCTGGCAAAGTTCTTGTTTTGATCCCTCAGGTACGCATGGCCAGGATCAACCATCGCACTCTTGGCCATCTCAAAGGCAAACGTCCCGTCAGCGCTATAGCCAGCCCCATTACGCCCCATGCCTAGCGTCATTGCATAAATTGAGAACATGAACAAAAAAATCAGTAGTGCAGGCCGACAGTTCACCCCACCAATAAGTGAACGCATCCTATTCATCGGATAGGAGATTTGGCTCGATCAGTTATCAAAGAGGCCCGCCACGAGCTCAAGAAGACGCATACGGAACGCTTCAGCACTAAACTTCCTACTCGATATTCGAGCCTGGGCAGCCATCGAACTGCACAGCTCCGGGTCACGAATTAATTGCCACGTACGCTCACGCAGATTCTCTGCTTTAGACCAAACAAAGCCATCGTGACTATCAGTCACTAGTTCTGGTAGTCCCCCTTGGTCTAACACAACAGGTACTGTTGAACTCGCCATGGCCTCAACAACTGAAATCCCAAAATGCTCAAATCGGACTGGATTTCGATCCGCTCGCTCCCCATATCCCGCGGCATGCCAGTAAATACGAGCATCACCGTACATCTGGCGAAGCTTATTGAAGGGCACATCTACCGCAAATTCAATGGGATACCCCTCAGCCCGCCGCCTCAACTCTTCTGTGTATGCGACGTCAATCGCTCGACCACTTTGATGTCCGGCAAGACAAAATTTCCAACCATCTAGGCCTTCGCGACACATACGCTTGAACTGATCAATCATTAGTCCATGCTTTTTCTCATGCGTACCTCGAAAAAATCTTCCCACCGTCAGTATTGTGTGTGTCTTGGCGCGTGCCTGCGCCCAACTGATGTCGACCGGTGGATACAGGATCGGCCCGCTTATCCCCCAGTACACTTCCATCCAATGCCGACTGTATTTCGAAATCGGACAAATAACGTCATATGTATCAAGATGATCAAGGGAATAAAACGTGGGCAGGCCTTCAAGCCGGAGTCCAAGCTCACGAAACGCCTTTCGAAACATGATTTCGTATAGGTAGTGGCGCAAATGTCGAACCCTTACGTCGGTGACGGCTAGGCCTACCTCCCTGTTGTCAGCACCCTCAAACCGATCGATTGGATTAAACGTCGGCGATTCAAGAACTAACTCGACGGTGTTCCCATGCATACGACTCGGATCGATATCGATCTGCCAAGTTTCAAAAGATCCAGGATTGGGAGGAAAGCTACGTTCAGCAATAACCTCACCGTCAACGAGACATCGGACCGGAAGCTCCACATCCTCTCGAAAGTTTCCTCCAACGATCTCGATGGAGGCGCGTCGAGTCGACGACGGAACTCGAACCCTGATATTCGCTTGCCCGGTAGCGTAGCGAAACCAACCGGAACCAAGTTCCTGAACGTCGTAAAACCCATCCAACCATTCGGGAAGCAGGAGTTCGCGCATAAGGAATCGACCGATAGTCTGTCGAATCCTTGCTCCTCGACTTCGATCGATAGGGGAAGGAAATAGAACCAGCATCATGCTGTGATCAGCTTCTGAAGGCTGGTTCGTCATAAAAGATGAGTTGATAAATAGATCAAACTCACGCGTAAACGCCGAGAACCGATTCGGTGGTAGAGCAGGAATGACTCGAACCGTCACGTTACTCAGATCAATGTTTAAGGCATCGGAAAGTTCTTCCCGGGAAACAGGTCGATGAGTCACCAGTTCAGTTTCGAACCGCTCTGAGAGAACCTTTGCGGCCATAGCAGAATGTCTTTCCCCACCACCTTTTTGATGGAGCCAACGGTTGTACACCGCCGCTTTCACTGCGACTCCAAAAAAGGATTGAGCTCCCGCCCGTCTAACGGAGCATGACGACCTTCATTCACCCGCAGTTGAAACGTTTTGGGAGCAGCCGTTACAACTTGTAACAGGGCCCGTGCACGGGCCAGAGAGAGAGCTATAGACGCCCCGTCTAGCTGCAAAATGCCAACTTGTGCATCATTCCAAGCGTACTTTGTGGCTGCAGCCATATGACGCAAAGTCCAAAGAAACGGTGCATTCTTAGTAAGCATGCGTAGTTTTCCGAACTCAACATTTCGGGTAAAACCTGGCGACCATTCTTTGCTAAACACGGCATGTTCGTGACGCACAACCGAGGAGGGCTCGTAACAAAAGACCCATCCGCGTCTACGAGCCCTCCATGCAAGATCCGCGTCCTCGTAGTACATGAAAATCCCATCGTCTAGATAATCCAGCCCGTCCAACATGTCCCGGCGATACAGAACCGCTGCACCTTTTGGGGCGAAAATTTCACACCGGTCGTGGAATGCCGGGCTATCCCAAGCCGACCACGGAACTCCTTCGAGAACACGAGTGCCTCGATCACGCATCGAACCATCAGGTAAAGGCACAATCCCGGCACTCTCGATCACCGGCCGCGCCATCGTCGAAACAACAGCGCTCTTGAAAGGAATCTCATTTGTTGTCCGCCCTGGATTCAACTCCACGTGTCCAACCTCACAATTTCCAACAAGAACTTTTACAGGCACCCCGTGACGACCATCACCGCCAGCCAATTCCAACTTCATAAGAGTGGAACTTTCAACCACCGGCAGTGAGAAATCGACACAACTCATTGACCAACGAAATGCACGTCCACCGTCATCCCGCTCCACACCATAAGCACCATTCGTAACGTCGGCCTGACCGACATCTGATCGAAGACCATATATCCGAATTCCAAGTCTTCGAGCATCCGAACCAGAAGGAACAAACTCGGGAACCTCAAGACGGATCGGCAACCTGTCGTGAAGGTGAAGAATTTTTGGTGCAACACCTCCGACTGATGAATCTTCAGTTAACCGGTCGACAAGCGGCTTTAGCCAGTTAGGGTCAACAATGGTGTCCGGATTTAACAGGCCGACATACGGCTCATTCGCCACCCGTAATGCCTGATTGTTGCCTCGAGAGAATCCGACATTTTCACCATTCTTAATGACATCAACTGACGGGAATTCCTGACGTACTCGGTCAACAGAATCATCTGTCGAAGCGTTGTCTACGACTGATATCCGAAGATCTGGATACTTGGTTTCGGTAAGACTTTTCAAACAGCCTTCAATTCGACCCTCGCCGTTATAGTTCAGCACAACAACCCGAACAGGGGGAAGTTTTTTAGTCATTCCACCCGAATAGAGCGCACAGCAAGCCCCAGCGGCCTAGTGTCAGTATCAAGACCGATGTCGGCTGGCACGAGCGGATCTTCGACTTCTATGACAAGTTCATGCGTCTCAGGACTTATCACAGGGTCTAGTGGAATAACGATGTCTTCAAAATCCATCCCGTGTACAGGAACTGTGGCGATATGACGACCGTTTACAGTCACCGATGCCCGTGTGGTTCCTCGTCCATGCAACGGACGACACGCGGATAAAACCAATGCCCCTTGGCCAACGTCCTGCCTGACGTAGGCAACAGCGCGTGGCGCAGTCCAACGAATGTGTGGAGGCCAGTCTTCAGCCGGAAACCAGCCTTCACCGAGCCATTCATCATCCCGAGAACCCATGATCAACTCTTCCGGTGGCAGAGTCCAAAAAGGGCCAGCAGCCTCGGTCATCATGTCGGGTTGTAATATTGGCTCGCCGGCGACCTGAAGTTCGTCTTCGTGAGCAGCCGTCGACACGCGCCATCTGGCAGGAATAACAGTCACACCACGTAATCCAACAGCTGCTTTACCCACGAAAAAAGTCATAGCATTGGGCCAAATGTGAAATGGGCGCATCCTGTCAGCCAATGGCCACACCCCAAGTGAAACCTTATAGCTTCCAGGGCCAAGCGGCAGAGGGCCAAGCTCACACTCGACTCGAGTTCTACCGGGTTGGAGTTCGGTCGGACCAATTGTTGTCGCTGTTGAAGTTTCGTGAATCAGCAGCCCATCGCTTCGTCGAACAGCAAAGCCAACAACGACGTCCTCAAAATAACCGCTGGAATCCAACTCGAGCTCAAGCCTGGAAATATTTCCCGGTAGATAAGCGTAGCGTTCAGAACCCGTGTCCACATCGCGAGCAAGCGCCGCTCGAATCTGGACTTCACCGGTACCGAGTTCGGTCAATTCATTGCTTGCAATCTGACTCTCGGCGTGGCCAGATCCGCGCATATGCGCGAGATAATCTTGAATGACCTCACGTGGATTCCCCTGAGCACGGACCTTGCCACTATCAACCCACACGACACGGTCACAAAATCGTCGAACTTGAATGGGATCGTGAGAAACAAACACGATTGTTTTTCCGCGCTGCTTGATCTCGGCGAGAACGTCATAACACTTCGCGGTAAAGCTCGCATCGCCAACAGCAAGAACTTCGTCAATTAAGAGGATGTCTGGATCCAAACTGATAGCAATTGCGAATCCCAATCGCATGAACATTCCCGACGAATAGTGCCGAACAGGTGTGTCAATAAAGCGCTCAAGTTCAGCAAACTCAACGATCTGCTTATAGCGCCGTCGCATTTCTGCCCGCCCAATCCCAAGAAACGAGCCATTAAGGAAAATATTCTCCCGCCCTGTCAGATCGGGATGCATCCCAGCACCTAGCTCAAGAAGGCCAAAAACCTTTCCGTCCAACCTAATTTCCCCTGAGGTCGGAGAAATAGTTCCGGCCAACAGCTTGAGGATTGTGGTCTTTCCTGACCCGTTCGGCCCAATGATCCCAACCGTTTCACCCTCTTTCACCGTTAAGTCCACGCCATCGAGGGCCCAGAACTCTTCGTGCTGAATCTGGCGCCGACCGAGTAGCGCTAACGCCATGCCCTGCCATGTACGAGTCGATTCATGCCGAATCGAAAATCTCTTACGCACTTCTTCTAGAACTATTACGTTCGACACTTAGAGTTCTTCCGCAAATCGATTGGATAAGCGCCGGAAGATTGACCAGCCCAAACCGAGTAAAACAACCGCACCGACTACAGTGATCCAGGTATGGCGAATTGGCAGAAAGCCCCACATAAAGGCGTATCGGTAGTCGGTAACCAATGTCGCCATTGGGTTAAGAACAAATACCCAGCGATGTACATCTAGGCCTAGAACTGTGTTGTTCGGAACGATTGACATGGCATAAAAGATCGGAGTCAGGAAGAACCACGCCAAAAGACCGACTTCTACGATGTGCTCTGTGTCGCGAAAATAAACATTGATCGCAGCAAGAAGCAACCCAAGTCCCAAAACAAACACGAGATGTAACAGCATGATGGCCGGCAAAAACAACATAGCGCCAGTTACACCTACCCCAAACGGAATAGCAACCAACCAAAAAACACCGTAAGCCAGAAGGAAGTTCACAAAGCTCGCAAGGATTGCGCTCAAAGGTAGAAGCTCACGCGGGAAATAGACTTTTTTAATTAACTGTGCATTGGACGTAATACTTCGCATAGCAGAGGTGAGTGCCTGTTGGGTAAAGAGCCATGGCACTAGCGCAGCTAGCAGGAAAAATGGATATCGCTCAATAGGATCCGTCTTCGCCAGCACCTGAAAAACAAGCGTAAAGACCGCCATCATCAGCAGTGGATTAAGCAATGACCAGCCGAATCCAAGCACAGAACCTCGATAGCGAACCTTGAGGTCTCGAACCACCAAGTTTCGTAACAGATCACTGTAACTACTCAGTTCGCGAACGGACCCCATAAATCTTCGGGCAGCATCGGCACGCCCTTTAACAGCATTAGCAGCCATGTATAGCCCAAGCTAGGGACCTAGAGATATTAGCGCAGCCAATAGGAAATCCGACGTATTGACCTCGCGTGGTACGCTAATCACACTACGGTCCCGATGAGAGTCGGGAGCCCCTTGGAGCTCCGTTCGCGCATGGAAATCACGTGGGTCGGAGGCAGTTGCTTTCGAATCCGCGGTCGGGAAGGCTCGATAGTCACCGATCCTCACACGTCTAAAGAAACCAAGAAGTCGGCTTTCCCAAAAGCGGACCTAGTTGTGGTGACTGATCATACGATGGCCGAAAATGCCGAAAATTGTGTGCGTCCCAATCACCGTGAATCTCCACCCTTCGTCGCCTTTGGACCCGGCGAATACGATGTGCGCGGCCTGTATCTTCACGGTGTTTCCAACCAAGACGCTTCTACCGATGCCTCCACGATATTCGCGATGGACATCGACAGAATGACCCTAGCCTTCTTCTCACGACCGTCGTTAACCTTTGAAAACGAGCTTCTTGATGAATTAGGCACAATTCAGATATTAATCGTCAACGCTGACACAGGGATCGAGCAATTGACGCCTCTTATCAGCAGAATAGAACCAAACATCGTGCTTCCCTTTGGCAACAGCACCACTCAAACATGGATGGAAGTTGCCCAACAACTAACTGAAGACCATCTGACGTCCGAAGCCTCCCTTAACGTCACTGCATCAACACTCCCTGAACCAATAACTACATGCGTTTTGACGGAACGTGCCGCATGACCTCAAATCCATATCAATGAGTGGCACTCAATGAGTAAGAATCAGGATCGAAAGTTTATTTTTGTTACCGGTGGTGTTCTGAGCGGCGTTGGCAAAGGTGTAAGCGTGGCTAGCATCGGCCGTCTTCTAAAGAGCCGATCGGTCAGCGTTTCGGTAATGAAGCTTGATCCTTATATAAACGTAGACCCTGGAACGATGAGTCCTCTGCAACATGGCGAAGTATTTGTCACCATCGACGGCGCCGAAACAGATCTTGATCTTGGGCACTATGAACGATTTATCGACGAGAACCTAAGCGTCGCAAGCAATCTCACTACTGGCCGGGTCTATGATCAGGTGATTAGTCGAGAACGTCGTGGCGACTTCTTAGGTGGAACCATCCAGGTTATTCCACACGTCACTGACGAAATCAAGTCCCGTATAAAAAGTGTGGGCGAAATCCATGATGCAGACGTCGTTATAGTCGAGGTCGGCGGAACTGTTGGCGATATTGAAAACATTCCCTTTTTAGAAGCGCTTCGCCAAATGCGTAGGGAAGTCGGCGACAGTAACGTCCTTTACGTACATGTAACTCTGGTACCTCGAATCGGGCCCACAGGTGAATTAAAAACTAAGCCGACCCAACACAGCGTTGCGCAACTTCGAACTATCGGTATTCAGCCTGATGTACTTATCTGTCGATCAGACAAGCCCCTGTCTCCAGACCTACAAGAAAAGATCGCGCTCTTCGCCGACGTTGACGCTCGTGCGGTTATATCGAATCACGATGTCAAAACAATTTACGAAGTCCCGTTAGTCCTCGAAGAGGCAGGCCTCGGGAAATTCATTGCCACACGATTAAACCTCGACCATACAGATCCCGACCTAGAAGAATGGCGCGTGATGGTCACCGCCTTACGAAAACCACTTCCAGAGCCTGAGATAGCAATTGTCGGAAAATACGTGGAACTACCAGACTCGTACCTCAGCGTCATGGAATCGATCAGCCTCGCTGGCATAGAGACAGAGGTCAACCCGCAAATACGCTGGGTAAATGCCGAGGATCTTGAAGACCGAGATCCCCATGACCTTTTGCAGGGAGTAGCCGGAATCGTTGTCCCTGGAGGATTTGGACCTCGAGGTATTGAAGGTAAGATTCAGGCCGCGCACTACGCGCGCACGAATAATGTTCCCTATCTTGGCTTATGTTTAGGAATGCAAATTGCCGTTATTGAATTCGCCCGCAAGGCTCTGAACACTGATGACTGCAACAGCACCGAGTTCGACCCAGACACCAAGCATCCCGTGATTCATCCCATGCCAGAGTATTACGACGTTGCTAATTTGGGAGGATCCATGCGGCTAGGCTTGTGGCCATGCGAGCTTACTGAAGGAACAATCGCACGTAACGCCTATGGAACGTCATCCATACAAGAGCGACATCGACACCGAATGGAATTTAACAACAAATACCGAGATCTCCTTCGAGCGCAAGGTATGACATTCAGCGGTCTATCTCCAGACGGCAATCTTGTGGAACTGGTTGAACTTGAAGGACATCCCTGGTTCGTGGCCTCACAATTTCATCCCGAATTCGCTTCGCGGCCTAATCGACCCCATCCATTATTTCTAGGACTCCTAGAGGCTGCTATACGCCACACTGAAGGCCGACAGTCTGTTGCCTCAACTACCACCGGTGAGGTCGCCGGCTAACCGACCTGGATTCGATCCCCGTGACTTCAACCCCCATACCCACAACTGTTCAAAATTTGAATCGCATATGAGCACCGTAGCCATACTAGGCGCCCAGTGGGGTGATGAAGGCAAAGGCAAAGTCGTTGATCGATTTGCTCAGCAAGCTGAAATGGTCATCCGGTTTCAAGGAGGAAACAACGCAGGTCATACTGTCATTAACGATCGCGGTACGTTCGCACTACACCTCATCCCTTCAGGAATATTTAATCCGTCCGTAGACAACATTCTCGGGCCAGGTACGGTAATAAACCCCCCTTCCCTCATCGAAGAAATTACAGAACTTCAAAGTTCGTCTGATCTTTCATTTGATCGGTTCTGGATCGCCGAACGTGCACATGTAGTCATGCCCTACCACATTGCGCTCGATGCAGCGGAAGAAGCCCAGCGAGGTGAGTTGGCCCAGGGCACAACTCTTAGAGGCATTGGGCCTGCATACGCCGATAAATCAGCGCGTTCCGGAATCCGTATTGGCGATCTTCTGGATGCGAATCATTTACAAACATGGCTACCCGCTGTGCTTGAGCCCAAGAATCGTCTGCTAGAGCATGGATACGGCGTTAAACCATACGATCCCCAGGCCTTAATTGACCAAGCACTAGCTTGGGGAGAACAACTTGCACCTCACATTGTTGACACACTGCCCATCGTAGATAGGGCTCTCTCGAATGGCCTCCGAATACTCCTCGAAGGACAACTCGGCGTAATGCGAGATCTTGACTGGGGTCACTATCCTTATGTGACTTCTTCTAGCCCATCCGCAGCAGGAGCGTGTGCTGGCGCCGGTATAGCTCCTCGATCGCTAGATCAAGTCTGGGGCGTCGCAAAAGCATTCACATCTTCAGTTGGAGAAGGCCCTTTCCCCACCGAGATACACGACGAAACCGCGGATCATCTTCGAGAAACCGGCGGTGGCGAATATGGCGCCTCGACAGGACGGCCACGTCGATGTGGATGGTTTGACGCGGTCGCCGTCAGAACAGCAGCCTGCCTGAGTGGAATTGATCGTCTGGCATTAACAAAGATCGACTGCCTTGATGCATTGAGTGTCATTAAGGTTGCCGTCGCATACACGGTGGACGGCTCACGTGTTGAATTAGCACCTGACACACGCCAACTCGAAAAAGCCGAGCCAATTTACGAGGAATTCCCCGGATGGAAGACATCCACAGCAGGCACTACAAGATTCGAAGATCTTCCACCCAACGCTCAGAGTTATATCCAGGCAATAAGTGAAATTACCGGTGTGTCAATTGGCCTACTGGGAACTGGCCAACATCGTAACGATGCAATCGTTCTTGAACACCCTTTTTCCGCACCTTAGCTTGCAATCCTCAGGTCACGAACTACAGCGCATTGACCAGAACATCTACGACACACTGTGAATACCCTCCGCTACCTTATTTTCTTAGCCAAAACCAAAAAGCTATCGCGCCAGTAACCAACAGAACCTAAAGCGTCCGGTACTCTACATCGGAGAAATCGCAACGACCGGAACAAACAATATGACGCCTGTTTCATTAGGAACTCAAGCGCCAGATTTTGAACTTAAGTCAACCAATGGCGAAACGTTCATCCTGAGCTCAGAACGCGGGAAATCCAACCTGGTCATTTTTTTTCTTAATGCGACCATAGGAGGTACAGATACCCAGGTCGCTGAATCGTTTCGAGACGCTTCGGAGCTGTTTCGTGGGGCACGAACCACAATCGTAGGAATATGCTCTGCACCACTCAACGAGCTACAAGCATTAAAAGAAAAGCTATCCCTTCCGTACGAACTCCTGAGCGACAACGAAACTATTGGCCTCATGTACGGAGCGCACATACGACAAGGATTTGGCCCTTTTTCGCGTCAAAAGTTTTCTCGAAGCACTTTTCTCCTTGATCGAACAGGAGTAATTCGAAGAATCTTCCGGGATGTGGACATGAAAGATCACATTAATGAAGTACTGGCATCACTAGATACTGACCTGTAAATATCGTTAGACTCACCGGTTTCTCACATATCCCAATAACCCTATATAATCACCCGGCCTTTAATCCGACCCGGCGAGGCGGAAAGGCATAGCGCTGAGATAAATTCATCCCCTCTCGGCGGACTAAGGGCCTTCGGGCCTTTTTTTTTTGCCCTAGAGATTCGTGGGAGGCTGTGTGAAGTCGAACACCGACGGCGAACGGTTGGTGATGTCGGCTGACGATTTGCGTCGTGCCCTTACACGTATTGCTCACGAAATTGTCGAGAGAAACCGTGGCCCTTCAAATCTAGTCTTTGTAGGCGTTCCTCGACCCGGTCCAGTTCTTGCAAAACGATTGGCTCAAGTCGTTGCCGAATTCGAGGAAGATCCAATTCCAACTGGATCAATAGACATTTCTCTCCACCGGGATGATCTCAAGCAACGGAGCACTACCCCGGCAATTTACCCTACCGAAATTCCAGAGGACGTTACTGGTCGCGACGTAGTACTCGTTGATGACGTCCTCTACACCGGAAGATCGGCACGGGCAGCCCTAGACGCGCTCACAGACTTTGGCCGACCAAAATCAATCCAACTTGCCGTTGTGGTTGATCGTGGCCACCGCGAGCTACCAATTAGAGCCGATTATGTCGGCAAGAACGTCCCCACAGCATCAGCAGAGAGCGTTCACGTGCACCTTGTTGAATTGGACGGTGAAGACTGTGTCCGAGTCATCAACGACGGCGAGAAATAGGACAGCCATGCCGCTGCACCGTAGACATCTAATCGATATAGCCGATTTTTCTCGGGATGAGTTTGATTCCGTATTGGAAACAGCCGTATCTATGCGACAAGTGCTGGAACGTCCAATCAGTCGCGTTCCAACCCTACGTGGAAAATCTATAGTTAACGTGTTCTTCGAAGCCAGCACACGGACCCGTGTATCCTTTGAACTCGCCGGAAAATCGCTTAGTGCGGATGTCGTAAACGTCGCCTCTTCCGGAAGCAGCATTGAAAAAGGCGAATCGCTCATTGACACATTTCATACGATTCAGGCGCTTGGAGCCGATCTTGTCGTACTGCGGCACCCAAAAGCCGGTGCGCCTGATCTAGCCGCCCGGAACCTTTCGTGTAGTGTCGTAAATGCTGGTGATGGCCTAAGGGGACATCCCAGCCAAGCACTGCTTGACCTATTCACGGTTCAACAACATACAGGAGACATCGAGGGCTTAAAAATCGTGATTGTGGGCGATGTGCTCCATAGCCGAGTGGCGCGTTCCGGCATATGGGCATTTGCACGAATGGGTGCTCATGTATACCTAAGTGGTCCGCCTACGCTCCTTCCACCGCACTTCAATAAGCTCGTTAATGGCGACGACGGCATAGTCCGAATAGAGCACGACCTCGACCGAGCCATTGACGGTGCTGACGTCGTCATGGCCTTACGGATCCAAAAAGAACGTATGCACTTAGGCATGCTGCCTGATCTTCGTGAATATGCCCGCCGGTGGGGAATTACATCAACGCGCCTTTCACGTGCTGATCGACGAGCACTGTTAATGCATCCAGGTCCTATGAACCAAGGAATTGAAATATCTCCTGATGTGGCGTACGGAGAACACTCAGTTATAACTGAACAAGTAACAAACGGCGTGGCGGTGCGCATGGCGATTCTCTACCTATTACTTGCCGGGACTCCCGCATGACCGGATATACGGCTCTCCCTTTACGATTGATCTTGCCGGGCCTATACCAATGGACCGTAGCTTGGCCTCGTTACCCGTTGGAGTCCTATCTGATCGAAACCGATGATGGCTGTATAGCAATTGATCCCCAAGACGCACATCCAAACATGTTCGAAAACAGTCGCAGTAATGTCCGACATGTCATCCTCACGAACCATTACCACGAACGAGCAGCAGCGATATGGAAACATCGATATGGAGCCACTGTATGGGTGCCAAAAGCTGATATGGACGACCTTGAAACCATTACTGCCGACGAGGCTTACTCCAAAAGCTCCATATTGCCTGGTGGGATACAGGCGGTTCATCTTGGTGGAATCACCGAGGGTGAACATGCATTGCTGTGGCCAGAAAACCGCGGAGTGCTCTTTGTAGGCGACGCTCTAGGCACTACAAGCTACTGGACCCACGGCGAAGGTGAACTCGGTGCCCATCCGAAATTTCGCCCGCCCACTCGGCTCGCAAAATTACTGCAGCTTGATTTCACCAGCCTGGTGGTAGGACATGGTGAACCCATCCTAGATCAAGCAAAAAACGCTCTGGCTAAGTACCTGGAATTGATGGCCCATGACGCCTAGACAACCCCTCGTCATTAGAGGAGGACATCTCATCGACCCTTCTCAAAAACTAGACCGTATTGGCGACCTAATGATCGAAGACGGGAAAATTTCAGCAATAGATCCCCCCGCAGGTCAACTTCCACTCGGGGAACCGACCGTTCTGGACGCCTCTGGACTTGTCGTTACCCCGGGGTTCGTTGACATCCATGCACACCTCAGAGTTCCGGGGTTCGAATATAAAGAAACCCTTGCTTCAGGAACTCGAGCAGCTGCGGCCGGAGGATTCACCACTGTTTGTGCCATGCCTAACACTAACCCTGTTATCGATTCGCGCAGCGTCCTTGAAGCAGTTCTAGAACAGGCAACAGAACAAGCCGTCGTTAATGTCTACGTTCACGGAGCAATAAGCATTGGACAAGAAGGTGTGCAACTCGCTGAACTAGGTGACTTAAGTGACGCTGGTGCAATCGGGTTTACTGATGACGGCATACCGCTTGCAAACTCCAAGCTCATGCGCCACGCGCTGGAGTACGCAACCCAGCTTGGCCGCCCGGTAAGCAACCACGCTGAAGATCCGGCCCTTATTGCGGGTGCAGCCATGCACGAAGGAATAATTTCCTCCCGACTAGGTCTTCCCGCTGCACCCCGACAAGCTGAAGAAATCATGCTGTCCCGAGACTTGTTACTTGCCGAGCTGACAGCAGGCCGCTATCACTGTATCCATGTGAGCTCAGGCGGGTCAGTCGATCTTATAAAACGCGCAAAAGACCGAGGCGTAAATGTTACTGCCGAGGTAACACCCCACCACCTTACGCTTACCGACGCGTTGATTGCCGGAAGAACCGAGCCAGTAAGTGCCACTTTGCCGCCCTACGACACAAACACCAAAGTTGCGCCTCCATTACGAGAGCAAGCGGACTGTGAAGCTTTAATCAAAGCGTTAGCAGACGGCACGATTGACTGTATTGCAACCGACCACGCTCCTCACGCCTTACACGATAAAGATGTGGAATTCGCAGATGCTGCCGTCGGATTTACAGCACTCGAAACAGCCCTAGCGTCTGTCCTGAGCTTAGTTCACACGAACCAGCTTAAGCTCGCGACAGCAATTGAACTTCTGACCGTAGGGCCGGCCCAATGCTACGGATTGCCAGCAGGCACACTAAAACTAGGAAGCCCGGCTGATGTCACAATCTTCGACCCTGACGAAGAATTCATCGTCGACCCAACAAGCTTTCACTCACGTGGAAAGAACACACCGCTTGCCGGACTCCCCATGCACGGTGTCGTGCATCACACGTTTGTAAACGGTGCCCATGTCTATGATCGCTCATCTCCTGAATCTGGAACTCTGAGTGCCTGACCGTCCAGCCATTCTTGCGCTTGAAACCGGTGATGTGTTCTATGGCTTTGCTTTCGGCGCTGATATCACAGGTACAGGAGAAGTCGTGTTTAATACAAGCATGACTGGCTATCAGGAGATAGCAACCGACGCATCCTATCGAGGCCAACTTGTCGTCATGACCTATCCGCTAATAGATAATTACGGTATTAACGAAGACGACGTTGAATCTCGGAGGCCATGGATATCCGGCATGGTGGTTCGAGAACTTGCAGCTACCCGCAACAACTGGCGAATGGCATCGGATCTGAGCACCTATCTTTGCGAGCATGAAATTCCTGGAATCGAAGGCATCGATACAAGAGCACTGACACGTATTCTTCGGACCCGAGGACCGCAACGCGGCGTGCTAATTCAAGCACCTGCAAATATTGGTAATGACTCTGATCGTTTTTCTTGGATTAAGGGACGGTCTACTGCTGCAGCGGAATGGGCTGAAAGCCAGATCCAAAAGGCTCAGAATCTTCCTCCATATTCCAAACATGACTATGTGAACGACGTAACCACTCAAAATCCGTATGTAGCTGATGAAAGCCCATGGGAACCATGGCCTAACGCCAAAGTTCGAGATAACAAGCCGAGAATCACGCTACTGGACGTAGGTGTGAAAACAAATATTGTCCGTTCACTAACACATCGTGGCTGTCTGGTCACAGTGCTTCCATATGGATCCAGCATCGCAGACGTGGAGAGTACAAATCCCAATGGCGTTGTTGTCTGTAACGGACCGGGAGACCCTGAGCAAGCCGGTGAAGCCGTAGAAACGGTCCGAGGTCTAATAGGTCGTCTACCGATAATGGGTATCTGCCTCGGCCACCAAGTTCTCGGTCTAGCAATCGGCGCGACCACGAGTCGCCTCCCCTTCGGTCACCGGGGCGCCAATCAACCTGTAAAAGAACTACTGTCGGGTCGCGCCTACATCACCTCCCAAAACCATGGGTATCAGGTCGACGCCTCATCGATACCTCAGGAAAGCGGATTCCGGGTAAGCCACATCAATCTTAATGACGGATCGGTTGAAGGCCTGGCCCACGAATCACTCCCGGTGTTTTCGGTCCAATTCCATCCCGAAGCCAGCCCTGGACCCCAAGATAACCAATACTTATTTGAGCGGTTTTTGGACCTCATCGAAAAGGGCCCCACCGCATGAATTCTCCTCAAAGCACTCTTGGAACCAGCAAATCCCATGGCTGATCTTTCGTCAGTCCTCATCATTGGCTCCGGTCCTATTGTGATCGGCCAAGCCGCGGAATTCGACTATGCCGGCACACAGGCCTGCAAAGCGATGCGGGAAGAAGGTGTTCGATCAATTCTGGTGAATTCGAATCCCGCAACAATTATGACTGACGAGGATGTGGCAGACCGGGTATATATAGAGCCCCTTACCATTCCGGTTCTGGAGCGTGTAATCGATCGTGAACGACCAGATGGGTTGCTCGCCTCAATGGGTGGACAAACCGCTCTTAACCTCGCGGTAGAACTCGACAAAGCTGGGATCCTCGAGAAATACGACCTAAAACTACTTGGGACGCCTGTTACGGCCATACAGGATGCCGAGGATCGCGAACGATTTCGGAGCCTAATGCACGATATTGGTGAACCGGTCCCAGAAAGCCGGATCGTCACGTCATTACCCGAAGCCTGGGATTTCGCACGATCATGCGGATTTCCGCTCATCATCCGCCCCGCCTACACACTTGGAGGAAGCGGAGGCGGCGTTGCTCGCCATGAAGATGAGTTTGAGGCAGTGGTGACTCAGGGACTACAAACCAGTCCAATCCGCCAAGTGCTCGTAGAACGTTCCCTAATCGGGTGGAAAGAAGTCGAGTACGAGGTCATGCGTGATGGTGGGGACAACTGCATAACGATCTGTAACATGGAAAATTTCGACCCCATGGGAGTCCACACTGGGGATTCGATTGTTTTCGCTCCTTCTCAAACGCTGAGCGACAAGGAGTACCAAATGCTCCGAAGCGCTTCGCTAAAGATAATTCGAGCCCTAGGCGTGGAAGGTGGATGCAACGTCCAATTAGCCCTAGACCCAAACTCCTTCGATTACTTTGTAATTGAGGTGAATCCACGAGTTAGTAGATCGTCAGCGCTCGCCTCAAAAGCTACCGGATACCCAATCGCCAGAATTGCAGCCCGGATCGCGCTGGGTTGGAAGCTTGACGACCTTCGCAATCCGATTACGCAGAGCACATCCGCAGCATTCGAACCTTCCCTTGATTACGTAGTCACCAAGATCCCGCGATGGCCTTTTGACAAGTTCAGCCATGCCGACCGTCGCCTCGGAACTCAAATGAAAGCCACCGGCGAAGTAATGGCTATTGAACGAACAATTGAAGCATAGCTAAACAAAGCGGTTAGAGGTATGGAGAATGGTGGTCGGACCCTTCTGTGGGAGGACTCTCGATGGACCGACGATGAATCGGCCATCTGGTGGCGCATTGAACACGCCCATGACGAGCGACTGTGGGCGATCATGGCTGCTCTTCGGCGCGGTGCTACAGCATCTGAGATTTCACGGAGATCGGGGATTGATCGATTTTTCATCGAAAAGATGGTTAATTTACTCACGACCGAACGTCGATTGCTAGGCAACCCCCTTTCCCCAGATCTAGTGTGGCACGCCAAACGACAAGGCTTTTCAGACCACATGATCGCCTCGTTGAGCGATACGCTTCCAGAAAAAGTACGTGAGTTACGGGAATCCACCGATATTCGGCCCACATACAAAATGGTCGATACCTGTGCCGCAGAATTCGACGCAGCCACTCCATATTTTTGGAGCACATACGAAACTGAAAACGAAGCAGTTCCGTCCGGAAACCCATCCGCTGTAGTAGTAGGAAGCGGTCCAATTCGAATCGGCCAAGGTATTGAGTTCGATTATTGCTCAGTACATTCAGCATGGGCATTAGGTGAAGCCGGGTTCGACAGCGTAATGATCAACTCCAACCCAGAAACCGTCAGCACCGACTTCGACACCTCAACACGACTGTATTTCGAAGCACTTGACGAAGAAAGCGTTACGGAAGTCCTGCAAAACGAAAAGGCCTCCGGTAATAACGCGCCTCCAATAGTCGCCCAATTCGGTGGTCAAACCGCGATAAACCTTGCTGGCCCCCTTTACACAGCCGGATTTGAAATCGCGGGTAGCGGCGTTGCGAGCATCGATGAAGCCGAGAATCGAGATAAATTTGATCGGTTCCTAGAAAAACTGGGCATACTGCGTCCCCCGGGAGCTGCTGTGACCCGAATGTCCGATGCAATCGACATAGCCGAACGGCTCGGGTACCCAGTGGTTGCCCGTCCCTCATACGTGCTCGGTGGTCGTGCCATGCAAGTTGTTGATGACCGCGCCGATCTCGAACGTTATATAGCCGAAGTCGTTCAGCCTTCTCCGGAACACCCAGTTTTAATCGACAAATATCTTGAAGGCCTTGAGGTTGAGGTAGATGCGATCTGCGACGGTACTTCCACGCTGGTACCTGGGATCATGGAACACATTGAGCGAGCAGGTGTTCATTCTGGCGACAGTTTTGCTGTCTACCCTCCGATAAGTGTTGATGCAGAGCAGCAAGCTTCGCTTTTAGACGCTACCCAAAGAATTTGCGCTGGGCTCAACGCACGAGGTCTCGTCAATATTCAGTATGTGCTGCACGACGACAAAGTCTATGTAATTGAAGTCAATCCTCGAGCCAGCCGAACCGTACCTTTCTTGAGCAAGGCGACCGGTATACCTATGGTCAAGCTCGCAACCATGACAATGTTTGGATCCACTCTGAAAGAACTTGGCTATGAGTCCGGATTAGCCGAAAATCGACCCCTGGTAGCCGTAAAAGCACCCGTGTTTTCAATGTCAAAGCTTTCGGGCGTTGACACGTATCTCGGGCCTGAAATGAAATCCACGGGTGAGGTCATGGGGTTGGGGGATTCATTCCCCACCGCTCTGAGAAAAGCGATGATCTCAGCTGGGATTGACGTCCCTGAGCAAGGTGATGTGCTGGTATCCATTGCTGACCGAGACAAGACTGAAGCCGCTCCCATAATTTCAAGATTGTCGGAGCTTGGGTTTGGATTAGTGGCCACGGAAGGAACGGCATCGTTCATCGAATCTTCTCTTGACCTCTCTGTGCAAAGAGTCAGCAAGATCAGAGCTGGCAGTCCTAATGTTGAAGAATTCATTCGTGAAGGACGTGTGGTCCTAGTTATTAATACTTTGACCGGACGCCGCGAAGCCCTTCAAGATGGTCACTACATGCGACGGGCTGCAGCCGAAACCCAAACACCTTGCTTAACCTCTCTGGATACAGCCCGAGCACTAGTAGATTCGCTCCCCGACAGAGAACATCCGTACCAAGTACAAACTATAGATGAGTATCGGGGAGACTAAGGTTGCGCAAGCGGCTTGAAGTTGCGCATGTGATTCGAAATGTTCAAATCACAAAGCGTCTCTGGTGGTGTGAATATATAGCTCCCGAAATTGCGTCTTCCGCCTTACCCGGACAATTTGCCCACGTTTTATGCAGTGAGCCTGACCAACTCGATCCACTACTTCGACGCCCACTGAGTTTTTCAAGAATTGATCCATCTAAAGGCCATGTAGCCTTTCTCCTCGACACTGTCGGACGAGGCACAACATGGCTGGTGCAACAACCCGCCGGCGGAGAGATTGACATGCTAGGTCCACTTGGCGCCCCTTTCGAATTCCAGTCTTCCAAATCAAACGTACTGATGGTCGGTGGTGGGATAGGCCTAGCCCCTCTAATTGCCCTGGCTGACACTGCCCCACAACACGGCATCAACGTACGCCTGCTTGTTGGAGGACGAGATGCTGAACAGATCACGCCTGACGAATGGCTACACCCAGACGTAACGTACCTAATCTCCACCGATGACGGCACCGCTGGCCACCACGGATTCGTCACAGACCTTGTGCCGGCACACTACAACTGGAGTGACCAAATCTGTGTTTGTGGACCAACTCCCATGATGCAAGCAATGGCACAACTTTCACCTCAACTTGCCAAGAAGCATGGGAACGTCCCGATCCACACGTCTCTCGAGGCTCGAATGGGATGTGCGATGGGTGTCTGTTATTCGTGTGTCGTCAAAACAACCGAAGGGGTCAAGCGTGTCTGTCACGACGGTCCGGTATTCGACCAAAACCACCTGACGTGGGAATGGGATCACGAAGCTCCCGGGCACGATCAACAGAGTTGATCAACCGTAAAACCTATACGCACGCACAAGGTGTCTCAGGCATCTCGCCATAGCTTTCCCCTCGCCTTAACACGATCCAATCGTGAAACATCGAAACTCGGAAACTCGAACCCGTCCGGCTGTGGGGGCCCGTGAATCCCAAGCTTGGCTTGAATTTCCGGCCTCGTGTAATACGCGTTGTACGTCTGACGAACTAGCTCAGCAAATGCCTCCGGGGCTGACTTCTCCACAAACCTCAGAATTTCGATCTGTTCTTCAGAAGTAAGCTGTATAAACGATGCATCGCCTGTCGATTTCTCAATGCAGTCCAAGGCCCGCAACACAAGCTCATATAGCTCCTCATGTTCCCGAAGAAACTCGTGGACGATCGAGGCACAGCCAACCGACCCCGCAGCAGGCATGTCGTTTTCAGCAGGAATCAATTGACTCTGAACCTTCGTAAGTAGCGCAAGCTGCTCGGCGTTAAACAAACGTTCACTCATGCATATAAATCCTGAAAGTTTTGACTCACCCAGTCCGCGCACCGGAGTGCAATCGCCTGAATCGTGCTCGTTGGATTTACGGCTCCGGAGGTCGTAAACACGCTGCCGTCGATGACAAACAGGTTACGGCACTCGTGCGAGCAGCCCCATTGATTGACGACAGAACGCTCGGGATCATTGCCCATCCGACATGTACCCATTAAATGCCATCCACTATC
>MDTE01096278.1_pt1 | contig 53916 bp, 38 predicted proteins | sample 811231 | NCBI WGS metagenome assembly MDTE01 (sample SAMN05326651, study PRJNA326480) | marine metagenome | isolation source: seawater | place: Indian Ocean: Red Sea | collected 2010 | reverse complement strand
TGAGCCTGGAGAAGTTTGATGTGCTCGAGGTCGATCGCAAGCGGTTTCCCAGGCTGACACGTGACACGCGGACGCAGCTCAGAGAGGAGCCGGCGAGGTTCTTGCGACACCTGGTCCGAGAGAACCTGTCGCTGCGGAACCTGGTCCGGTCGGAGTTCATCGTCGCCAACGAGGTGGTGGCCAATTACTACCGGTTGAGTGATCGCGTCGAGAGCGGTTTCGATTTTGTGGCGATTCGACACGACAACGAGAACCTGGGAGGCCTGCTCTCGCAGGCCGGTATTCTGGCCGGGCTGTCCAACGGTCGCGAGTCGAATCCGGTCAAGCGGGGAGCGTGGCTCGCCCGGAAGATCATCGCCGAGCCGCCCGAACCACCTCCGCCCAACGTGCCGGACCTGTCCGAGGATGACAAGGAGAAGCTGACGCTGCGGCAGCGACTGGAACGGCATCGTAACCAGAAGGGGTGTGCCAAGTGCCATGCGGGGATCGATCCCTGGGGGCTTCCGTTCGAGCAGTTTGATGCGGGAGGGCTTTTCCGCGACGACAAGGCACACGATCCGCAATCGACGCTGCCGGACAAGACCGAGATCGCCGATGCCGGGGCATTGAAGACCTACCTGGCGGAGGACCGGATCGACGCGGTGGCCTTCAGCTTCCTGAAGCACCTTGCAACCTACGCCACGGGACGGACATTGAGCTACAACGAACTTGAGTTCCTGCGGGAACAGGCCGTAGAGTTGGAGAAGACGGATTACCGCGTCCTGGATGCATTTCGGATCGTGATCAACAGTCCGGTGTTTCTCGAGAAGTGATACCGGTCCGGTCGTCGATGAGTATGAATAGGAAGCGGACAACGACGGTCTGCTGTTGGAATTGAGGTTGAAGGCGGATACAAACGGCTTTCGACGGGGCCGCTGAGTCCCGTCTCGGAAACAATCGATAATAGATGGAATCGTCCATGACCACTCCCGTGAAACTCGATCGTCGTGCCGTTCTCAAGGGCATAGCCGGGGCATCCCTGGCGCTGCCGGTGCTGGAGGCGATGGGCGAAGAGGTTTCGACGCGTTCGCCGAGGCGTCTGTGTGCGATCTACACGGCAAACGGGATGTCGTTGCCCAAGCCCGAACACGGGATCGACGACTGGAGTTGGTTCCCCAGGGCGGAGAAGGATGGCCAGTTCGTCTTCGGCAAGTCGACCGAACCCTTGGCCGCGTTTCGTGACCAGTTGAGCTTCCTGGGGGGGATGTTTCATGAGAACGGGGTCAAAGCGGACCCCCACATCTGTTCGGACATGTGGTTGACCGGTGCTCCGTTGCACAATCCCCGCCCCGGGAAATTCAACTCGGTTGGTCTCGACCAGATCGTCGCACACCACACCAAGCAGTTCTGTCGCCAGCCCTCGCTGGTTCTCTCGATTGACGCGGGAACCGGATTCCTCTCTCGCACCGGAACGATCTCCTACAACCTCGAGGGCAAGCCGATCCCGGCCGAGAACAACCCTCGTCGGATCTTCGACCGCCTGTTCCGTGCTGACCGGGCCTCGATGGAAGTGGAGCGGACGAAGCTGAAGAGAAGAATCAAGCTGGTCGACGCGGTGCTCGAGAGCGCCAAGTCACTGAACCGGAAGCTGGGACGTTCGGACCGTCAGAAGATGGACCAGTACCTCACCTCGTTGAGCGAGGTCGAGTCGCGGTTGATCGCCTCGGAAAAATGGGTCGACATTCCGTTGAAGGAGCAGGACTACAAGCACCTGGATCTTGACGTGACCAACGAGGGCAAGCCGCAGGACTACTACCGCAACATGTTCGACCTGATCGCGCTGGCCTTCGACGCCGACATCACCCGCAGCGTCGCCTTCATGCTCAACCGTGAGGATGGCATGGGGATCAGCGACACGTTCCCCCTGAAGCTGGGCCTGAAGCAGACCCACCACAGTCTGTCGCACGCCGGTGACAAGGCGGGGCAGTTGGAGTTCGCCAAGTACGACAGGTTCCTCAGCGAGCAACTGGCCTATTTCTTCGGTCGTCTGAGTGAGTTCAAGGACAAGACTGGTACCGTGCTGGACAACAGCATCGTGCTCTACGGCAGTGGGGCCAGCACAACGCACAACCCGCGGAACTTGCCGACGATGGTGGTCGGCGGCTCCAACATGGGGCTGAAGCACGGCCTCTACCATCAGGGCGGTGCCACGAAGATGTCGAACATGTTCCTCAGCATCCTGCACTCGATGGGCATCGAGGAGGATCGCTTCTCGGACAGTTCCGGGACTGCGCTGGGAACGCTGTTCTCGAAGGTCTAGAGGAAACCCCGTGGGGGATGCTGAGCGTTTCAGTCGTGGATCCAGTCGCAATTGACTCGTCTGCTCACATCGGCAGACCGCGGCCAGCAGAAATGGCCAAGGTCGATGTCGGGGGCGCTGCCGATGATCATCTGGGCCAGTGACCGGCCGACTGCCGGGGCCGGCGCGAATCCGTTTCCGCTCCAGCCGCAGTCACACCAGAATCCCTTGACGTTCTCGATGGGGCCGACGATCGGATGGCCGTCGGGGGTCATGTCATACAGAGCCGTGAAGCCTCCCAGGCTCGGGGCCCGTTGCAGGGCGTCGTAACGATTGCCAAGCCCCTCTTTCAGCATTCTCGCTTGCCCGGCGGGAACGGTGTCATCGAAGTTGTCGGGGTCGACGATCTCTGCCGACAGACCAAAATGGGCTGCGCGGTAAACCGCGTCGCCCATCGCTCGCAGGTACACCTGGTTGACGCCGTCCGAGAGGATTGGGCCAATCGTGGTCATCGAATCGGGCCTGCGGAACAGGCAGGTTGGTGCTGGCTGGATCAGGATCGGCAGTTGCACTCCTGCCATGGCAGCAATGCGGTCTGACCAGGAACCAGCGCAGTTGACGGCCAGGGACGTGGCAATCGTGCCCGAGTCGGTCTCGACCGCCGTGACGCAACCTCCGTCGATGCGGATGTCGGTGACCTGGACACCTTCGCGAATCTCGGCGCCGTGGCGGCGTGCGGCGTCGGCAAGTTCGACGGTTGTTCTGAACGGATCGGCATAGCCACCCGTGGGGAACAGAATGCCGATTTCCTCTTCCTGGAACTTGCCTGCCGGGACGAGTTGCGAGAGTTCCTCGGTTGTCAGCATCTGAAACGGTTCGCCGGCCTTCCGGGTCAGTTCCAGGTCGCCACCGATCGCAGCCGCATCCAGCGTGTTGGTGATTCTCAGAAACCCCTGCTGGACGAAGCCGGCATTACCGCCAACGATGGCGTCCCAGTTCTCGAACATCCGTGTCGAGGCGACGACCAGATCGACGTAGGTCCTGGTGTTGAACAGTGCCCGGATCATTGCTCCTGACTGTGCAGTCGGTCCGGAAGCGATGTGCTGTTTTTCGAGCAGCACGACGTGACCCACGTCGGCGACAGCCAGGTGAAAGGCGAGACTGGCTCCGTGCACCCCACCACCAATGACGACAATTTCGGCAGTGGAAGTCATGGCCCGTCTCGGACAACCGGTCTGCTGGAAGCCGTGAAGGCTCCCTCACATCACTTGCACGTTTGTGGCGCAGGGGCCACGCGGGCCTTGCCCGACGGTGAATGACACCTGCTGGCCCTGCCGGAGGTCTTCGAAGCGAATGCCCTCGACGGCCGACCGGTGAAAGAACAGATCCTTGGCGCCGCCGTTGCCGATGAAGCCGAAGCCCTTGTGTGTGATCAGCTTGATCTGGCCGTGCGCTGCGCCCTGCTGCTGGTTGGCCTGGCGATTCGGTTGTCGGTCCCGCTTTCGTCCACGTTTCTGGTTCTGTCCCGATCGGAACCGATGATTCGGATCGGGTTGTCCGGTGCGGGGTGGCTGTCTGCGAGTGGGGCCGGGGGCAGCGCCGCCGGAAACCTGCGAATTGCCTGGTGCGACGGCCGGGTGTTGTCCATCGGATCCCGCCTGCGAGGGAGAATTGGCCGCGGGCACTTTCTGTCCGATCAGTCTTTCGATGGCTCTCAGTTCGTTTTGTTCCTCGGGGCTGCAGAACGACAGGGCCACGCCTTCTGCACCGGCTCGGCCGGTCCGTCCAATCCGGTGCACGTAGGCTTCGGGTTCGATCGGAATGTCCAGGTTGATCACGTGAGTGATACCGTCGATGTCGATGCCGCGAGCCGCAACATCTGTGGCCACAAGCACACGGGCCCGGCCGGAGCGGAAATCCTCGAGTGCTCTCACGCGGGCACCCTGTGATTTGTTGCCGTGGATCACTGTTGCTCCGACTCCCTTGCGGATCAACTGCTTGGTGACAACGTTGGCTCGCCGTTTGGTCTTGGTGAAGACCAGGGCCCGGACGACGTCGGGTGATTGCAGTATTGCTCGCAACAATTCCTGCTTGCCGCGACGGTCGACGAAGTGAACCTGTTGCTCGATCTTCTCGACACTGACTTGTTCAGGAGTGACATCGACACTGACCGGGTTGGACAGCAGGCTCCGGGACAACTCGATGATGTTGTCCGGCATGGTGGCCGAGAAGAACAGGGATTGTCGCTTGGTTGGCAGCTGGCTGATGATTCGTTTCAGGTCCGGCAGAAAGCCCATGTCGAGCATCCGGTCGGCCTCGTCCAATACGAAGACATCGAGCAGGTCGAGATGGATGTGGCCCTGGTTCATCAGGTCAATCAGCCGGCCTGGAGTGGCGACCAGGATATGGGCCCCTCGCTTCAGTGTCCGCACCTGGCGTGTCTGGTTCACCCCGCCGTAGATCACTGTCTGGCGAAGCTTCAGATGGGTTCCGTAGGTCGAGAAACTCTGGTCGATCTGGATCGCCAGTTCCCGGGTCGGTGCCAGCACCAGCACGAACGGCCGATGAGGGGGGGCCTTGCGGTTGTGTGATCCCAGGCGATTGAGGATCGGCACGGCGAACGCGGCGGTTTTTCCAGTTCCGGTCTGGGCACATCCCAGGACATCCCGGCCGCGAAGTGCCGGCGGAATTGTCTGCGCCTGGATCGGTGTCGGTGTCTCGTAGTTTTCTTCGGCCAGTGCCTGTTGCACGGGGGGGATCAGGTCCAGTTCAGCAAACGTCTTCAAGGGTCTTCTTTCGTGTCTTCGCGATCGAGGGATCGCATGAACAGGGCGGCGAATCAGCGGGCCTTGGCAGCACCGTGTGTGTCGGGATCGCCCCGCTGCCCGCAGCCGTCAAGACCACGGGCTGGCAACTGGGAATGGCGGCGAACTTGGCAGCGTGTGTTCACTGGGAGAAGCGAACTGGTGTTGTTGCCAGTCGTGTCCCGCTCGGACGAACAGCGCTCTCAACTCAAAAGAAACAGCGCTACTCGCTGAATTCCGACCGCTTGAACTCGGACTCAACATCGAAACCGAAGCTTTGACTGAAGTGTAGGTCGCAAATGGAACTTCGCCAAGAGCTAGATCTCGCTGGATGCGGATCCGTTGCCTGCCTTGAGTTGGAGGTGAAACCGCCACATAGTGCGTAGAGCGTTTTGAGGGGTACCTATGGACCTGTGTGGACGACGTGACATGCGACATTTCTTTGGTGTTCTGGCGGTCCTGGCCGTGTGGTTGCCATGGGCGAACCTGGCAGCGGTTGCTGCCGATCCAGTGGGCCGTCCCGTACGACTGGTTGTCAATTGGGATGAGCAGAGCCTGTGGCGTTCGCAGTTGACAATGCGGCAGCGAATGAAGCAGTCGCTGGACGCGACAGCGGTCCGAAAGGTGATTGAGGATGCTGTCGACCAGCACGCCCGGGCGGGCGTCGATCGGTTTGTCTATTGCGCGTGGGCACGATTCGAATCGCCGGCTCCCGGGTTCAAGACGGCCGATTACGAGGCACGCGTTCGCGAGATTTCCCCGGGATTTGGTCCCCTGCATGACGCCGGGCTCAACCAGATCAAGATCATGAGAGATCGGTGCCGCAAACACGGCATGCAGTTCCTGGTCTGTCTGAGGATGAACGATCGTCATGGGATTTCCCAGAAAGCCAGGTTCTACGTCGAGAATCCTGCCCTTCGGCTCCCCGGATATCCCGGCGGGCTGGACTACAAGCACGCCCGGGTACGAAACAAGGTCGTGGCCTTCGTTGCCGAGGTGCTGAAGAGATTCGACGTCGACGGGATCGAACTGGATTACATGAGGTGGTGTCACATGTTCGACAGTTCCGAGGCGGTCGAGAACGCACCGCTGTTGACGGACATGACGAGAAAGATCCGGTCGGTGCTCGACGCGGCCGCCAAGACACGCGGCCGTAAGAAACTCCTGTTGTCGGCGAGAATTCCTCAGACGTTTTTCGAGTGTCGACGCCTGGGATTCGACGTGAAAGCCTGGGTCCAGGAACGGCTGGTTGACTACATCTGCCCGTCGGACTTCTTCTTCTCGGATTTCAACATCGCCGTTGACCAATACGTGGCCTTGTGTCGAGGGACTGACTGCAAGGTCTTTCCGACGATCCATCCGCTGATCCAGGTGAATCACCCGGAGAACATCGAGCCCGAGCATTACCGGGCATTGGCTCGCGGATTTTTTGCCAGTGGAGCTGCCGGGCTCTCAATCTACAACTACCAGTACAACTGGCGACGCTGGACGGGTGGTACGCGAGGGCTGGTTGACGGTTGGCCCAAAACGCTGAGCTGGTTGACAGAACTGAAGAAACCGGACGGTCTGGATTCTCGATCGCGAGAGTACCTCTTCGTGCCGCTCTGGCAGATCTACTCTCCAAGTGGTGTTGCGAAAGCACAGCGGATTGCCTTTGAACGCAAGGATGGAGCCAAGGGAGATGCCATCGGCTTGCGGCTGTTCGAGACCAATCCGAAGCCCGCCCGGACGCTCACGCTGGAGTTCAAGTCTCGGGGCCAGGCCGAGAGCGATCGACTTGCACTGGAGATCAACGGCCACGCGATTCCCGCAGACAGTGTCAGCCGGACTTTTGACGCGGACGGACAGAACGCCAAGGAGGGACGGCCCTGCGGCCCCTATCACCGGTACGTGTTTCGACTGAAGCACGAGTGGCTCAAGCCGGGCGTCAACCTGCTGAAAGTTGTCTTGGCCGAGGATTCGGGAAAAGGAGACAAGCTGATCACCGGTTTTGACTTCGTTGTTTCGGTGAAGCCCGCTGCAGCCGGTCGTTAGTCGAGCACCGCGATTGCGTCGATTTCCAGCAGCACGTTGGATGTCGGAAATTCGACGCCAACGATCGTGTTGACCGGGTAGTCGTCACCGAAATACTTGTGGAAGATCTCGACCTGGACTCCGTCGAAGGGGAACCAGTCGCCGGGATTGGCCACGTAAGTGCTCAACTTGACGATGCTGGCTGCCTGTCCACCCTCGGCCTCAACCATTCGGATCAGTCGATCGAGAATCGCGTCGAGTTGCTCCATCGAACTGCCATTTTCGGCCGGTGAGCCGTTGGCAGTGCAGCCGGCAAGATAGAGCGTGTTGCCGGCCCGGACTCCGCGGCTGTAATGTGGCCCGGACGGGTAAATGTCTTCGAAGCCGAGTCGTTGAGGGGGCATGGTTGCCTCTGCGGTTGGGTGGTGGAGAGAATCGGACTGCTCCCGATTAGACTGGGGGTGAGGGCGCAGGCAAACCGTCAGCCCGGTCGGACCCGAACGAAAGTCGAGATTTGTGGTGGTGGACAGGCTCGTCGATTCGATCGGTCTCCCGGATGGCAAAGAAACGCCTGTCGCAGGGTGCGGGACTGTTTTTGCCACGGTTGGGATATTGAGAGTCCTGGTTCTTTTGCTGGTGGTTCCGGTGATCGGGTGGGCTGAAGAGCCCGTGCCGGGGTCGGTGGCCGAGATTGCGGCGGACTTCGATCCGACAGCTGAGCCCCTGGACACCCGCGTGATCCGTGACTGGGAAGAAGACGGCCTTCGTCTGCGGTACGTCACTTTCCACGTCGGCACGTTCAAGAACCGCAAGGCCCGGTTGGCGGGTTTTTATGCCGTTCCGAAATCGGGCCGAAATCTTCCCGGATTGCTGCATCTTCATGGTGGTGGTCAACGGGCCTTTCTGCACGAAGTGAAGTACTACGCGCGACGGGGTTACGCCTGCCTGTCGATCAACTGGGGCGGCGCGGGCTGACGTTTCTCGAGCGTCAACCCGAACTTCTTTCGCGGATATCGTGGCAGGCAGCGTGATGTGGTGGCTGCCGTTGACCTGGAGAGTGGCAATCGGTGATGTTGCCGGCGTCGGCGTTCAAAACGCCGGACGGCAAGTCGACATTGGCTTCGTGGGACCATGCTGATCAGTTGGGTTTCCGAGGCTTTTTCGACAGCCGCGACGGCCGTGTGGTTGGCAGCAAGAAATGGTCGGGGGCACGGCCGCGGTTCCGCAATCTTCGCTGGACGTTGCCGGATCCGTAGAGCGATGCCCGGGGCGTTATGACCATTCGTGGTTGATGAGACGTGACCGCAGAAACCTGACATACTGTTGCGGTCGACCGGGTGCCTCGTTGTGACGTCGATCCGATTTCACGGCTTGACCGCCGGGCCATCACCTCGTTCCACATCCTCAACGGACCCAGCCGATCATCATGAACACTGTCCGCAGCATCCTGTTGTCTGTCTTGTTCTCCGGAGTTCTTCTTCTGCACCCGCCGACGGCTCTGGCAGAGAAGTCCGTTTTCAAGACCGCGGCCGGTCACAACTCCGAAGCGGGCCTGAAGCCACACCTGGGCAAGGCCCGGCTGGAGATGGGCAGGGTTTTCTCCGGCGAACGATTTCCCAACGTGGTGGTGGCCGTCGACGGCACGGTGTTGGCCAGTTGGGGCAGCCGGAGCCTGCGGGTGAAGCGAAGCGAGGATGGGGGGAAGACGTGGGGCAAAGAGATCACGATTGCCAATCCGGCACTCCAGAGCGGCGGACTGACCGTCGATGAGTCCACCGGCCACATCATCGCCTTTGCCGAAAAACAGCACCCTCCCGCCCCGTTGGAAGTGTTCCGCAGTAAGGACCATGGAAAAACCTGGGCGAAGGTGCAGGCGGTGATCAAGCCCGATCCCAAGGGGAATGTGCCGGCGATGCACATGAACGAGCATGGGATCACTTTGCGTCGAGGCAAGCACAAGGGGCGTTTGTTGAGGCCGTCTCGCTGGTACGCCGGAAAGAACGAGCGGGCACGGTGGCCCAACCATTACACCAACGCGGTCTTCAGCGACGATGGCGGCAAGACCTGGCAGACGAGTGCTCCGTTCCCGGCCAAGGGGACCGGCGAAGCGACGGTCGCCGAACTCTCCGATGGCCGGATTTACTACAACTCGCGACGTCATTGGGCTCCCGAGGGTAAGAATCCGCGTCGTCGATGGTCGGCCTGGAGCGACGATGGAGGGGCGACCTGGAAGGGGCTGACGTTCGTCAAGATCCTCCCCGACGGACCGCAGAACTCCAATTATGGTTGCATGGGTGGGCTGGTTCGGTTGCCGGTGGTCGGACGGGACATCCTGCTTTACACCAACTGCGATAGCCCGACCGGGCGGGATCACGGGACGGTGTGGGCGAGTTTCGACGGAGGGAAGAGATGGCCGATCAAGCGGCAGGTCGAAGCCGGGCGTTTCGCCTATTCGTCAGTCACTGCCGGCAGACCCGGGACCTCAACCGAAGGGACCGTCTTTCTGCATTTCGAGGGCAACGGGGGGTCGACCATGGCACGGTTCAATCTGGCATGGGTCCTTGAAGGCAAAAGCACCGGTGACGGCGAGGTGCCGGCGTGGGTCAAGTAGAGACGGGCCAGGACGGTTGGGGATTGTCGCGTCGTCGGTGGTTGCACGCGACCGCCGGAGCGATTGTTGGCGGGGTTGCCGGGGTTCCATCCGTCGGGGCTGATGCCGCCGAGGGGATATCGGCGTGGTCCTGGAAGCAACTGGTGGCCCATGCGCCCGGGGGAGCCGGGATGCCCGTGCCGCGTGATCCGTGGAACGGGATGCTGGCGTACAAGCGGTCGTTGTATCTCTTCGGTGGAGTTTATCCGCGATACGGGCCGCCGAGCGGTCCGGCGGATCTGAGGACGATGGGGTCGCTGAATGACCTGTGGCGATTTGAACTGTCTGCAGGTCGCTGGCAGCAACTCGAAGCAGACAATGGCCAGGCCGACTTCGATCCTTCGGCCAAGCGGCCGTGCGGTCGCGTGCTGCCCTGTTGGGCCCAACTCGACGGAACGTTCTACCTCTTCGGTGGCCTGACCTCGCTGGCCAAGGGATGGAAAATCCGCCTGTTGAACGATCTGTGGAGTTATCAGCCAGGCTCACGGCGATGGAGGTTGCTTGAACCCAATGACGGTCGAGTGTTGGACAAGCCGGCCCAGGTCGACGCCACCCGGCCGGCCGCCGATGCGGCGATGGGTGTCGCGGTCATCGGCCGCAGGATCTTTCTTTTTGGCGGATGGGGGGGCTACCGCAATCGCGTGGTTCTCAGCCCCCAACTCTGGTCTTTTGATGTCGACTCGAAACGTTGGACGATTCACGGCACGGGGGAGGAGGATCGGCGTCGGCCATGGCCGGCCAAGAGGTACTGTCCCGCGGTGACCGAGTACGACGGAAGGATCTACCTCTGGGGCGGTCGGGATTCCGAAGACCGTTCACCCCAGTTCTACAACGACCTCTGGTCGTTTGACCCGAAGACCGGACGTTGGACGGAGTTGGCCAGGCAGATCAAGCGGATCGAGCCGGGGACTCGGCCATTCGGCCGGTACGGAGTGGGACAGGCTCGCGTTGGGCATCACTGGTACATTTTTGGCGGGTTCGGTGGCGAGACGGGAAACAGTCCCCAGTTGAACGATCTGTGGCAGTTGGATCTGAGAACCCACCGCTGGCGGTTGATCGAACCGCACAACAGCGGCAAGCTGGTCGGGCCGACGGCCCTGCGCCCCTGTGTCCGCCGGGTTCCGGCGATGACGGCGGTGGGGGATGCCGTGTACCTGTTCGGTGGACTTGACCTGACCAGTGGCCCGGATGAGCGGGGCCCCCTGGTCGGCTTCAATGACTTGTGGAGCGGCCGCATGGGCCAGGAGTGAACATGTCTGTTTTTGTGGCCCGAATGTTCAGGGCATTGCTGCTGACGACCCTGGTGTTCGTTGCGGAGGTGTCGGCCGAGCCTGCGGTGGCTCCGTTGAGCCAGAAGCCCCGGGTGCTGAACAATTTTGTTGTGCAGTTGCTGGACGTGAAGGACCTTCCAGGTGATCGTCGGCAGGCGTTTCGATTCGAGTCGCCTCGCGATGGTTGGCTGTTTTTCCGGGTGACCGCAGGGGTCGGCCGTGGTGGTGGGATCACGGCGACGCTTTCCGGAAACGGTGCTGCGAAGTCCGCGTCGATGCCTCTGTTCACGTTTTCTTCGAGGGAGCGGCGGACTCACGAGGTAATGCGGCACTTGCCACGCGGTGAATACACACTGCAGATCGAGTCGAAGAATGCGGACATTGCGTCGTTGGTGGTCCGCAAGGTCCCGATCATCATGTATCAGCGTGTTCCGGGGAGTTTCCGGTCGATGCCCGGATTTCCCGAGTACGACCGTCGGTTTCTGGCCCGGTGCGGCATGTTGTCCGCCTGCAACACGATCGGGACCTACGATGGGTTTCGATGGATGAAGCAGTGGCTGGACAGTGGTCGGCACACAGTAAGGATCGCCGGTGGGATCGGCGGGCTGACCACGACGAAGCTGGCCTACGAACACTGGGGGGGCTGCATGGAGCACCCCACCGGGGTCAATGGGACGATCATAGATGAGTTCTATCCGGGATTGAGTGGACGGTTCTCGGCCTGGGTGTCGGCGCTGAAGCGATTGCGGGCCGAGAAACCGCACAAGCACTGCTACCTGTACCTGGCCGGAACCGCCAAGGATATCCGGGGCATCGTCGAACCGCTGAAGGACCAGGACTGCTACTTCGTGCTCGAAGAGCAGACCTATGAGGCGAGGACGTTGGCCGAGTTGACCAAGGAGGGATTTGCCCGGAACTGGGTGAAGGGTTTCGAGGAGTATTTTCCCGGGTTTCCCGAACGCTGCATTCACTCGATCGGTGTCATGTCCGGGCCCAGCGACAGCAAGTACAACGACGACATCTATCCCGATGTCAGCTACAAGGTTCTCAAGGAACTGCAGTTTCATGCCCTGGCGACCGATCCGGTGTTTGCTCCGGCCGGGGGGGTTGAGATCTACCAGTCACCGGTGTGTGACGAGGAGTACCTGCGGTGGTGCGCCCGCCTGTTCCGTCACTACGCGATTGAGGGGAGCCGTGAGCGGCTGACCGATGATCCGTACGCGCTGTCCCACATCAAGAACCCCGACTTTGATGAAGGGTTGAAGGGATGGACGGTCAACCCGGCCACCGCCGGCAGTATCGCGACGGCAAAACTCGAAGGGTACGGGTTGAATGTGCAGGGCCGGCACGGCCGGGTTGGCATCGGTGATCGATTTGCGACGACCACTCGGAACGCCACCAAGCCCAACGAGATTTCGCAGGAGATCCGGAACCTGCAACCGGGGCGGTATTATTCGGTCCGGGTATACACCGGCGATCGGGCGAATCTTCACAGGTGGCAGATCCACAATGTCTCGATCCGGATTCCTGATGCCAGGGAAGTGCCGAACCTGACGATGCACATGCCGTGGAGGCATCGTCCGGCTGAGAAATTCGGGAACAAGCCGACTTATCCGTGCTACCACCGAGTTGTTTTCCAGGCAGTGAAATCCACCGCCAGGCTGGTCATCTCCGACTGGCACAGTCCCGGAGTTCCCACTGGCCCGGTGGGGCAGGAGTTGTTGTTCAATTTCGTCCAGGTCGAGCCTTATTTGATGCCCGGCAGTGACGTGGCCGGTATCGGGGACCCGTCGGCTCCTTGAGTTGTTCGAGGTGGAAACTCTACTTGTTCCTGTCAACCAACGCTGATACCATCCGATAACAGTACCGAGTCGGCTTTTCGCCGGATCGTGAAAGATCCATATTTCATCACGGGAACATGACATGAAGCATCTTGTAGCAGCGTCACTTGTCTTTGCGTTGATCCTGGCTCCGGCCGGTCTCCAGGGTGCCGAGAAGGCGAAGGCCAAAGCCAAGCCTGTCAAGAAGACCGTGGTTCCGGGTGCCAAGGCTCCGGCGTTTTCGGTGCTCAACGCCAAGGGCAAGGTTGTGAAGCTGAAGAGCCTGACGGACAAGGGGCCGGTGCTGGTTCGACTGACCTGCGGGTGCTCGGGATGTGACAAGGAACTGGCCTACTTCCAGGAACTGCACAAGGCGTACAAGGGCCAGGGCCTGACCAGCGTTGCGATCTTCCGTGAGCCGGACAAGAAGGTTGAAGGCTACGTGAAGAAGAAGAACCTGAAGATGCTCTACGCCGTCGACAGCAAGGGCAAGGCGTGGGCGGTCTGGCAGACCAAGAAGATGCCGACCAACTTCCTGATCGCCAAGGGCGGAACGATCATCGCCGTGGCCGACGGATGTGATCCCAGCGGATTGTTGGCCAAGAAGCTGTCCGAGAAGGTGGCCAAGCTGCTCAAGACCGATGCGGTCAACGTGCAGCAGGTCGTCAAGCAGCAGGCCAAGAAGAAGTAGTCGTTCCAGGTCGGAAACGACGAAGCTGAAACTCAAGGCGTCCGGTGGTGAATTTCACCGCCGGACGCTTTTTTGTTTCCGTCGTCGGTCAGCGATCAGCCCGCCGGTGGCTGGAACCAGTAGGAATACAATCGGGCGCGGCGGAACCGAATCCTCAATGAGACGGTTTGCCCTGTCAATTTGCCAGGGTCGCCGGCGGCCCACTCCAGAGTGCCGCGAAACTGGTTGGTCGTGATCGGCTTGGAAGTGGCCAGTGCCTTGTTGTTCTTGTTCAGCAGGTCGATGGTCAGTTGGCCGCCCTTCCCCGGGTGGACATTGACCGTCAGTCGGCCGTCGGGCAGTTGGAACGGGCGTGTTGTCAGCGTGCCGGTTGTGTTGCCGGCGTCGAGTGACACAAATCCATCACGCCTCAGGATGGCCAGGCACACTGCCCCACTGTCTGGACGGTAGTCGTCGTAACCGGGCACGCTGCCGGAGGTGACGAAGGCGTAGTTGCGGACGCCGGTGTAGTAGAACCACAGTTCGTCGTCGCGGACCACCGGTGCTGAAGGGCCGATGATCGTCTGGGTGTCGTAGGCGCCGGCTCCCAGTGGTGAGGTCTCCAGGAACGTCGGCCTGTGCCGGTCGCGGGTCCAGGTCTTCAGGTCACGACTCCAGGCAACCTGGATGTTGTAGAAGCCGGTGTAGTCGCCGTACATGCGGACCAGCTTGAGGATCTCCGGCGAGAGGTTTTGCTTGTCGAAGCCGGGCCATGTCTTGGGCACCCGGCCCGTGTGGTGGTAGATCGATGGCAGGCCGATGTAGAGGCCCTCGTAGCGGAAAACTCCCATGTTGTAGATCTGGACGCTGTAGGCCGACGGAACGTCGTACTCGGTCTGCTGCAGCCTGGGGTTTTTCTTTCGCTCAAGGATCCGTCGCTTTCCGATCACCTGATCGGTCTCGTCGGCGTGAAACACCACGCCGAGATCTGTCCAGTTCTTGAAGTTCCGACTGTGAGCGATGGCCACCGATCGACCGTAGGGGCCGGTACGTTTGACCGTGTGGATGAACAGGCCGTGTGCGGGGTCATAGCTGAAGTTGGCTTCATCGAAGGACTGTACGACCGGCACTTCGAGCCGGGTCCAATTGACACCGTCAGGTGAGACGGCGAACCCCCGATTGGTCATGGCCGCCTTGAACCGTCGCCGGGGATCGGGGTCCCGCGGGTCGATGACAACTTGGTCGGTCCTCATGTTGGGAGACGCCCCGGCGATCCAGTGCAGGCCGTCCGCACTCTGACGCAACGGGGCCTTGGTCCCCAGTGTCCAGAGCCTGTAGACCTTGTCGGCTGGGTCCCATTGTGGGGCCGACCGCGTCTGGATGGTCATGTTGGGGCTGGAACTGCGGATCACCGCGCCCCGCTTGTCCGGTTTGTGCCAGGTTCGGGTGAGGTTCTCGGTGCCGGCAATGCCGTGGTCGTCGAGGAACAACTGTCGTTGGCCCGGGGCGACCGAGAACGCGGGCTCCCCAGCTGCCGTAGCCGGCAGCGGTGTGAAGAGCAGTCCGGTCACCGCCAGCAGACAGCCCATGCCCGAGGGCACCCGGAGACGGTCGCTCACTTGATGTCCCGGATGCGGACGTTCTTGAACTCGACGAACATCGGACGTCCGGCGTGGAGCTGGAAGGCCAGGATGCCGTCGAGCAGGGCTCGCTTCGGATCGTCCTGGAAGTCGAGGATCAGGCGATTGTTCATGTAGTGCTGGATGTGGGTGCCCTTGGCAATGATCACCACGTCGTTGAACTTGTCCAGCTTGAAGAGCTTCTTCCACCCGGCCTGGTCGATCAGCTTGGCCGTGACCTTCTTCCCCTTCGGGCCCCAGATGGCTTTTTCGCCGACCAGGCAGGTGCGGCCCCGCCCGCCGGTCAAGCCGCCCTCGTCGTAGATGAAGCCCGAGACGCTGGGCAGCTTGTGTTCGTTACGGATCTCGTGCTGGTAGCCGCGAACAACCCACTTGTTGCGGGTCTTGGTCTTGATGTGCTTGGAGCGGTACTGGATGCCCGAATTGTTCGTGGCGTTGCAGCGGAAAGAGAGCCTCAGTTCGAAGTCCTTTGTGTGGCCGCCCTTCCAGATGATAAACGTGTTTCCGTTGGCCTTGTTCTTGGCTGTCGTTTCTCCTCGCAACGCGCCGTTCTTGACCGACCACAGTCGAGGGTCACCGTCCCAGCCGGTCAGGTCCTTGCCGTTGAAGATCGTCTTCATGCCCTTCGGCTCGGGCGGAGCCTGGACGGGCTCGGCAGCGACGGCCGACAGAACGAGCGAAAAGAACGTCAGCAGGGTGAGGCAACGGATCATCAGGAAGTCTCCATGGTGCGTCGTGATCAGTGAGACGGCCCGGACGGACACCCGGAACCGGATTGGATCAAGCGTGTGTTTCGGGCTGCAACGGCAACCCGACCTCCAGCAGTCTAGCCGGTCGGGGGGGATGATCCCAATCCGTAGCCGTGTTGTCGCAGGTCGGTCGGATCTCAGAAGCCCTGTCGTTCGAAGTGAATCTTCATCGCGGCGTTGTACTCGGAACCGCCCTGCTGGTAGCCCCCCTGGAAGAAGTACGGCACCGAGCCGCGACGGACCATCTCGTCGACCCACTGGGCACAGAGCATTTGCTGAATCACGTTGGTGGCCAGGCCGGTGGTCGGGCAGATCGGACGCTTGCGGCCGGGGATCCGGATGACTCCGTGCGACTCGGGGGAGAAATTGTCGAAGCGGACGTGGCAATGTGAGAACAGGTCTTTGCGGATCGTCTTGCCGTCCAATGTTGTGGGGCCGATACCGATCACCAGGGCCCCTTCCTTGCGAGCCCGTTTCGCGGCTTTCACTTCGTCGGAATTCGACGGGGTGATTGTCGAAACCAGCAATACATTTTCACGCGGCTTGGCCGACCAGTCACCCCAGTTGACGATCATTGCTCCGCTGGCGACGTGTTCCATCTCGCTGGACAGCCCGGGGTGTTCGTCGGCGCGAACGAACCAGCGGCCACCCCGGCGAATTCGGCGCGTCATCTCGACGGCCGTTTCACGGATCTGGTCGCGGTGCGTGGTGATTTGCCGGATCCGCTTCACCAGGGTCTTGAGATACTCGACGCTTTTGTCGACGGGCTTGGCCCGGGGGTTCTCCAGCTTGTTGGCCAGTTCGGCGTTGAGCATCCAGTGCAGGGCGCCCACCCCGGTCTGGCTCGACGGACAAAGCGTGAACTCGGGGATCTGCGGGGCATGGACCAGCCCCTGGGTGTAAGGGGTGTGGCTGTGGAGGATGACGTTGGAGACATCCTTGAGCTTCAGGCCGTCGGGGTTGCTGTGCGATTCGTCGGTGAATCCGGCGGGGCGGAACTCGTTGTCGCGATACGAGACGGTGACTGCAACCACGTAGACACCCCGTTCACGGACTGCCAGCACCTGCTTGTTGCAGTGGTTGGTGAAGAGCATGTCGCCGGCCCTCAGTTTCTTCAGCCCCTGCTCGTCCTTCATGATCTTCGGGCTGCCGCGACGATCGGCCCGCTGTTCCCAGTGCGGCATGTGGCCGTCGTTCATCGAGGTCCAGACCGTGCGGTTGGCACGGATCACGCGGGCGGCCCGCGACGTCAACTCCCCGACCAGTTCGGCTTCGCCGGCGATCTTGGCCAGGATGCCAAGAATGCCCTCGTGGTACTGGTCCATGAACAGTTTCGAGTGGCCGAAGGTGTATTCTTCGTCCCACTTTGACGGGGACGGCGACGGGGACGCTGCCGAGGAGATCGGTTCCGTGCCGGCTAGGCCACCGACGAGAGCGGCACCGCCCAGAAGGAGGTCTCGGCGTGAGGGATTTCCGGAGGAGGCTGTGTTGTTGCGATCCGGTTCGGTCGGCTGCGGAGGATTGGCGGTCACGGGATCGATTCCGATGGGGGGGGCGGGCGGGGGTGGAGATTGCAGGCTGGGTTCTGGTGCAAGGTGGAGTTGCGGTGTGACCAACATACACTTTCGCCGGTCCTGGTGACGTGGCCGGCGGTTCCGGAACAGGAGAAAGTCATGGTCGGTCCGGTTCGTTGCCTTGGGGTCGTGTTGCTGGTGGCTTGCCAGGTCCATGTCGGGCAGGCAGCCAAGAAGCCTTTCGCTGTTCTCGCGGCCGATGGCAAATCCCGTTGCGTGGTGGCAACCGGCGACAAACCTCAGTTGATGGAGCGACGCGCGGCGGCCGAACTGGCCTCCGTCATTTCTCGAGACAGCGGTGCGAAAGTTCCGGTGTTGAAGTATTCCGAACTGCCGCAGGCCACGCCGGAAGGGCCTGCCGTGATCCTGGTGGGTACCCCGGATTCGGTGTCGGTGATCGCCTCGCTTGCTGGAGGACCTTCGGGGGGACTGGGCGATCTGCCGTTGCTCGGTGGAGACGGGTACGTCGTCGAGACGGTGACCCGGGACAAGCGGAAGTTGCTTGTGGTCGCCGGGCAGACGCCGCGAGCGGTGTTTTACGGAGCGATCCACGCGGGTGAGCAGTTGGTTTTGCCCGGTGCCGGGCCGTCGCGTCCGGTGGCCGTGAATTCCACCCGGATTGTCCGTACCCCCGCGATGAAGGAACGGGCCCCCTACCTGTTGAATCTCTCTGGACGTGGACCCGAATTCGGACTCGAGGACTGGAAGACCGTCCTGGACGGGCTGGCTCGCGAAAGTCACAACCGGATCTATTTCTGGTGGCAGAGCCTGTACAAGCCACGCGATTTTCCCGATCGCCGCATTCTTGATGGCGGGGTCGAGCGAATCAGGATGACCAATCAGGACGTCAATGAACTGGCCCGTTATGCACATCAGTTGGGCATGGAGTTTCTGGTTGGTGGCGGGGCCTTCAGTTGGGGCGGCGCGGCGGCGCTGATCAAGGAGTTTCCCGCCACCAAGGCGGTCAAGGCCGGGGGCATGTGCCCGTCGCATCCGAAGGCCCGGGAACTTCAGCTGAAGTTTTCTTTGGAAATGCTCGAGGTGATCAACGAGGCGGATGGGATCTGGTTTGAGCCTCGCGATGAGCACGGGGAATGTCGCTGCGAGGTGTGCCAGAAGGCGGTCGATCCCTTCGGTTCGAAGCAGTACGGTCAGTCGGAGATGGAGTTTCTCAAGGACTTTTGCAAGCTCCTGTGGGCCAAGCGGCCCAAGGCCCAGGTGGCGTGGCTGGTCGAGCTCTACAAGCCCAGCAAAATGCACAGCGAGGATCCCGCCTATTTCCAGCGTCTCAAGGAAATCGAGGATCCCCGTTTGCACTGGATCGTCGTTTGGGGGGCCTGGGAGTTTCCCGGACCGGGGGGCAAGTACTTGCCTGCGGCGTATTTCTCGAGGCACAACATCCGCTGGAGCAAGCCGTACGCCGAGCCACTGGAGACGATTCGCAAGGACGTGTTCCGTGCCTCGCGCGAGGGGTTCCTGGGATTTTGCCCAACGTTCGAACCCTGTTTCGGTGTCGATTTTCACGGACTGACGATCCCCTACCCCACCGACAAACTGCCCTACGAACTGACCAGTTACGCGTTTCGGGAGTTCTGCTGGCAGCCGACGCTCTCGATCGATGGGTTGAAGCAGCGGATGCGGAACCGGTACTGCGGGCCCCATGGGTCGAAGCAGTTGGTCGAGGACGTGATCTTCCTCCGCGCGTTTGCGATCCGCGGCAACTGGACGCAGAACACATCGTCGACTTTGACGAAACTGGCCGGCGAGATGGTTGGATATGACGGGAAGGCATTCAAGAACACGTCGGTTGCCGGGGCGCTGGCGGCGGCAAAGAACTACAACAAGTCGGACAAGAAGATCACCTACGATCGCCTGGCCAAACAACTCGCCCAACTTCGTAGCATCCTGGTCAAGGATTTGCCGCGGATTGATCAGATCGAATCCAGGTGCCTGAAGTTGGCCCGGACCGGCACACCACGTGAACGGAAGACCGCCGCGTTGTGCCTGGACTTCACTCGGACCACCAAGCGGCTGATCAAGAAGTCCGGCATGGACAGCGTGCAGAAGGTCGGCCAGCAGATCGAGGACTTCCGCAAGGCTGTCGGGGCCAACAAAAAGACCAACTGAGAAACTGACCGATCAGTCGATTGGTTTCAGGGGACGGTCGAATCGGCTGCCGTCGGTGAATTGGATGTCGAGGTGCTTGGCATTGAGCCGGAAGCCGCTGATCTGGTCGACCAGTTCGCCGGCCATCCCGCCGGACGACCGATCCTCTTCGGGACCCACAGCCTTCGCCCATCGTTGCTCGACGGTGTGGCAAAAGCACAGCCGCGTGCCGTCTTCAAGCGTGAGCACCGCCTCGGAGAACACGGTGTTGGCGCTTGCGGAGTTGAGGTGTCGGTCGAGTTGTTCGGCCGCAGTCATTGACGGATCTGCCTGGCAAGACGACGGGTTGGCGGCTTCCGAGTGTCGTCTCTCGAGACATGGGTCGCCAGTGTTGCAGGGTGGCGTTGCCTGTCAGGGGGGCAAACGGCAAGATGCAGTCCCGGTTTCACAGGGGCTTCTCTCGTGGCAATCTTTGGCCTAAGGAACAGTCATCCATGTTGAACATCATTCGGCGGGCCTTGGTGTCCCCTGTTCTGGCGGTGAGTTTGGCCTGTGTGGTCGCGCCGGTTGTCGTTCTGGCTGCTGACGCGGCCAACACGCTGTCACCGGCCGAACGTGCGCAGGGATTCGTACTGCTGTTCGACGGCCAGTCGCTGGACGGTTGGCAGCACAAGGGGAACTGGAAGGTCGTGCAGGGGGTGATTTCTCGCAGCGGCCGCGGGGGCAGCCTGGTGTATGTCTCGAAGAAGGTCCCCGACGATTTCGAGCTGCGGTTTGAATGGCGGGTTGGTGTTGGCAGCAACAGTGGAGTGTATTACCGGCCCGGCCAGTACGAGTACCAGATCCTGGACAACAAGAAGCACATCGACGGCCGGAATCCTCGGACCAGCGCCGCATCGCTCTACTTCTGTATTGCTCCGTCGCATGATGCGACGGCGAAGGTGGGAAGCTGGAACACGGGACGGATCGTGGCCAAGGGCAGCGTGATCCAGCATTGGCTCAATGGCAGGAAAGTGGTGGATTTCGATTACGCCGATCCTCGTTGGAAGGAGCACGTCGAGTTGTTGCGGCTCCGGGGTGGCAAGCTGGCCGCACGTGGTGGCCGATTGAACCTGCAGGACCATGGAGATCCCGTCTGGTATCGTTCGATCAGGATGAGGACGATTCCACCGGGTGAGAAATTGGTCAGTGAGAACATCCGGCCCCAGAAGATCTCACCGGAAGTCCGTGCCGCCGAGCAGAAGAAACTCAAGGGGATTCTCGACCGGCGGAAGGCGGCAGCCCGCAAAAAGAAGAAGCCGTAGACGATTTCATGGTCTCGGAATCGCAGGAAAGCCGTCCTCGAGAGCGTGAAATCGCCGAGAACTGTTGATAGCCCCTCACAATTCGTAGTAAAACCGGGTTTGAATTGCCGTGCAGATGGCACGGCAAGACCGAAACACATACCGGAGAATCTGGATGTTCTCGATCAGTTCGGGCGAGCAGGGACAGCGATTCTGTGATGGTCTGACGCGACGTGACGCGTTGCAGGTTGGGGCGATGAGCGTGGGTGGCCTGACCTTGGCCGACCTTTTGCGTTCGGAGGCACAGGCCGACACCGGGTCCAGCCACAAGGCTCTGATCAACATCCACCTTGCCGGTGGTCCTTCGCACCAGGACATGTTTGACCTGAAGCCCGAGGCACCTCGAGAATTCCGCGGCGAGTTCGAGCCGATCCCGACTAACGTGTCAGGGATCGACATCTGCGAGCACATGCCGATGTTGGCCCAGGCGGCCGACAAGTATGCGATCATCCGGTCTCTGACCGGCTCGATTGCCGACCACAGCGACTACCCGACCCAGACCGGTTTTCCGCGAGGTGACTTGCAGAGCATGGGGGGGCGTCCCTCAATCGGTAGCGTTGCAGCCAGGCTGCACGGCAGCACCGGCGGGGCCCCGCCGTTTGTTGGCTACAACGGATCTTATACCGGCTACCTCAGTTCGGTCTTCAAGCCGTACAAGCCGCAGGGCGGTGAACTGAAACTCAACAACACGCTGACGGCCAACCGTCTGCAGTCTCGCACCGACCTGCTGGTTGGTCTGGACCGACTGCGTCGGGACGTGGACCACACCGGGCACATGCTGGCCCTGGACGCCTACACCCGCCAGGCCGTTGACATCGTGACCTCGGGCCGCGTGGCCGACGCGTTGGATATGAACACCGAGGACCCCCGGGTCCGCGATCGGTACGGCAGCCAGGGAAGCATGTTCCTGAAAGCCCGACGGCTGATCGAAGCCGGTGTCCGTGTCGTCGGTTTCAACTGGGGCAGTTGGGACACTCACAGTGGCAATTTCAACCATCTTCGCGGCCAGTTGCCGAATCTGGACAGGTCGCTGCACGCCCTGCTTGAAGACTTGCACGCTCGCGGAATGGACAAGGACGTGACCGTCTGCGTCTGGGGTGAGTTTGGACGTACGCCACGTGTCAACAAGAACAAGGGTGGTCGCGACCACTGGTACGAGGTGGCGATGTGCTTCCTGGCCGGTGGTGGAATGAAGACCGGGCAGGTGGTCGGCAAGTCGAGCCGAAACGCCGAGCGGGCCGTCGAGCGGCCGGTGCACCTGCTGGAAGTCTTCGCGACGATGTACCACAACCTGGGCATCGATGTGCGGACCACCACGATCGATGATCCGGGCGGACGGCCGCAGTACCTGACCGGCGGTCGATTGCCGATCCACGAACTGGTGACCTGATCGGGCCTGAAAAACAAGACCGGGTCGGCGCCGCCAACGGCGGGGCCGGCCCCGTTTTTTTATGCGAGCCCGTTGTGCTTCAGCAGCGCCGCGGTGCTCGGTTCGCGGCCACGGAAGTCCCGGAAGACATCCATCGGGTGTCTCCCGCCGCCGCTTGCCAGTACGGTGTCGCGGAAACGCCGGCCCGTTTCAGTTACCGCGTGCTCGTCGTCCAGGCCGGCATCTTCGAAAGCGCTGAATGCGTCTGCACTGAGTACCTCTGCCCACTTGTAACTGTAGTACCCGGCCGCGTAACCGCCGGCGAAGATGTGCTGGAATCCGCACAGGAAACGGTTTTCGGGAAGAGGTGGTAGTGGGGAGGTTTGCTCAGCGATCCGTTGCTGAATCTCGAGCACAGTGTCTTCTCCCGCGGGGTCGAACTGGTGGTGCAGGTGCATGTCGAGCATGCCGAAGTTCAACTGTCGAAGCATCAGGGATCCCGCGCGATAGGTCCGCGCGCGGCAGAGTTTCTCGAACAGGTCCTCCGGCAACACCTCGCCGGTCTCGTAGTGCCTGGCGATTCCCAGCAGTGTGGGCCGGTGGTAACACCAGTTCTCCATGAACTGGCTGGGCAGTTCGACAGCATCCCATTCGACTCCGTTGATGCCCGAAGCGTCGGCATGTTCGACGGTCGTCATCATGTGCTGCAGGCCATGGCCGAACTCGTGGAACAGTGTCTCGACTTCACGAAAGGTCATCAGTGACGGTCGGTCGCCGACAGGTGGTGTCGAGTTGCAGATCAGGTGTGCCACGGGCAACTGCAGTTGGCCATCGATTCGACATCGGGCCAGGCACTCGTTCATCCAGGCACCGCCGCGTTTGGTTTCCGGACGAGAATAGGGGTCGAGGTAGAACCCGGCTCGTTCGTTTTGCTGTTCGTCGTGAACGATGAAGTAACGGACATCCTCGTGCCAGATCGGAGCCTGTCCATCAGCGGCCTCGACCGTGATCCCGAACAATCGGTGGCACAGCGAGAAGAGCCCGTCGAGGACGCGATCGAGGGAGAAGTACGGACGGAGATCCTCGTCGGTGAAGTCGAACCGGCTTTCACGCAGCCGCTCGGACCAGAATGCTGCGTCCCACTGAGCCAGGGGCTCCTGCTGTCCGGATTCGGTGGCCAGTTCTCTGAGGTCGTTCAAGTCTCGGTTTCCCGCCTCCCAGGACGCCTCCCTCAGCGTTTCAAACATCTCTTCGACCGCTTCGACTCCCGTGGCCATCTTCGATGTCAGGCTGACCTCGGCGTAGCTGGTGTAGCCGAGCAGGCTGGCCCGTTCCCGACGCAACGTAAGGATCTCGTCGATCAACGGCGCGTTGTCGGTCTCACCATCTGAGGCGCGCGTGACGTAGGCCCGGTAGAGGGTTTCCCGCAGATCACGTTTTCGGCAATGTTGCAGGAAAGGCATGGCAATCGGGACATCGAGTGTGAATCGCCAAGGGCCCTGCTCCGGTGTGCCGGCAGATGCCTGGGTCGATTCGATCTCCGTGGAACGGCTTTCGTTGTGGGACTGCGAGGCCAGTTGCAGCAACGTGTCGGGGAGTCCATCGACATCCGACGGATCGGTCAGGACGAGTTCCCACGCCTTGGTGGCATCGAGCACGTTGTTGGAGAAGCTGGTCGAGAGTTGTGACAGCCGTGAAGCGATGTCGTTGAATCGTTCCTGTTGTTCGCCGTCCAGGCCGATTCCAGCCAACTCGGCATCACGGATACGCTCGTGGATGATTCGCTGCTGCGGTTCGGTGAAAGTCTCCCAGGCGGAGGTGTCTCGCAGATGCTTGAGAGCGATGAAGACAGGACGGCTCTGGCGGATTCTCAGTCCCATGGCCACCACGTCCGGAAGCACCGAATCGTGGGCTTCCCGGAGTTCGTCCGAGTTGGCGACGCCCATCAGGTGCGTGACAGGTGACCAGCTGCGTTCCCAGTTTCGGCCCAGTTTCTCGAGGACGGCAATTGTGTTGTCCCAGGTGGCCAGCCCGGGATCTGACAGGTCGGCCTCGATCTTGTCGATCGCGGTGGCCGTGGCATCCAGGATTTCGCGGACGGCTGGTTCCACGTCGGCGGGAGTGATCCGGTCAAAGGGGGGCAGTCCTTCGGCTGTCAGCAAAGGGTTTTCGGCAGGTATCGCGTTCGACATGAACGATGATCTCCGGATTGGCGATGACAGGTCGTGAGATCATCGTGGCGACCTCGGCGGAGGGGTTCAACCCGTGGCGCTTGACTGGTCGGATGGTTTCGCCAAAGTGAAGGCCGGTTTGCCGATGGCGGGCCGGCCGAATGTCGTCAATCAACCCAACGGATTTCTCGTCATGATTCCATCTCGTCGCCGTTCTCTGTTGCCTGTGGTTGTCGTGTCGCTGCTGGTCGGATCATCGACCGGGCTTGCTGTTGCTGGGAAGCCCCCTGCCCGCCACGTGATGACGTTGACTGATATCGACCGCCAGTTGAAGGAACTGTCCAACTGGGGGCGATGGGGGGACGACGACGAACTGGGCGCTTTGAACCTGGTCACGTCCAGGATGCGGCGGCGCGCGGCCAGGCTGGTCAAACGGGGAGTGACGGTGTCATTGGCGCGAGTGGCTGAAGAGATCAAGGCGGTGGACAACCCCGATCCATTCGAACAGAAGATGCTCAAAATTGGTCGCACACCGGGTGTGCCCTGGGCGGTGGACAACTACAGCGTCAACTACCACGGTTACGCCCACACGCATATCGACTCGCTCTGCCACCTGTTTTTCCGGGGCCGTCTCTACAACGGGTTTACCCACGATGATGTGACCGAAAAGGGGGCTCGCCGGCTGAGCATTCACAACCTGCGAAATGGAATCTTCGCCCGCGCCATTCTCGTGGACATTCCCCGATTGCGGGGCAAGAAGTGGCTGGAGCCGGGGGAGGCGGTGTATCCGGAGGACCTGGATGCCTGGGAAGATAAGGCCGATGTGAAGATCGGCCGAGGTGATATCGTGTTCTTCCGCACCGGCCGCTGGGCGCGTCGAGACGCCAAGGGGCCGTGGGATGTCCAAAAAGTCGGGATGCCCGGTCTTCACGCCTCGTGCTGTGCGTGGCTGAAAAAGCGGGACGTGGCCATGGTTGGCAGTGATGCGGCGATGGACGTGATGCCGTCACAGGTCGAGGGGATCACTCACCCGGTGCACCTGCTGTTGCTGCACGCAATGGGATGCCACATTTTCGACAACTGCGATCTGGAAGACCTCGGCACAACGTGTGCCAAGTACCGGCAGTGGGAATTCCTGCTCACGGCGTCACCGATTCCAGTGCAGGGTGGGACCGGGTCGCCGCTGAATCCGATCGCCGGTTTCTAGACCGGGCGATTCCGCTTGCGAGCGTTTTCGGTGAGGTGGGTTTTCCTGAGTCGTATCGCGGCTGGAGTCACCTCGACGTATTCGTCGCCCTCGATGTACTCGAGAGCCATTTCGAGCGTCATTTCGCGAGGCGGCTTCAGCAGGATGTTGTCGTCAGAACCGGCCGCTCGGACGTTGGTCAGCTTCTTTTCCTTGGTCGGGTTGACGACCATGTCGTTGTCGCGGGAATTCTCGCCGACGATCATTCCCTCGTAGACCACGTCGCCGGGAGCCACGAACAGTTCCGAGCGTTCCTGCAGCTTCCAGATCGCGTACGAAACGGCGTTCCCGTTGGATTGGGAGACCAGGACGCCGTTGCGGCGGTGAGGCACCTCGCCGTCGCACGTCTTGTAGTCCTCGAACCGGTGATGCATGACCGCTTCGCCACGGGTCGCGTTGAGCAAGCGGGTGCGCAGCCCGATCAGGCCACGGGCCGGGATCGAGAATTCGATGTGGGTTTGTCCGGCCGGGCCGGCAGCCATCTCGAGAACCTGGCCGCGGCGAGTTCCGGCCAGCTCCATCACGGGGCCGACATCGGCCGGGGGCACGTCGACCTCGAGTCTTTCGAACGGTTCGTGCCAGTGTCCGTCGACCTGTCGGCGAATCACCTCCGGCTTGCCAACCGACAACTCGTAGCCTTCTCGCCGCATCTGCTCAATCAGGATCGCCAGGTGGAGAATGCCTCGCCCGGAAACGGTGAAGGTGTCGGAATCGTCGGCCTCTCGGACCCGCAGGGCCACGTTGGATTTCATCTCGCGATACAGCCTGGCCCGCAAGTGTCGGCTCGTGACAAACTGCCCGTCCTGTCCTGCCAGTGGTGAAGTGTTGGGGGCGAAGACCATCGAGAGAGTCGGTTCGTCGACGGCCAACCGCGGCAGCGGGTTAGGGTGTTCGGGATCGGCGAGCGTGTCGCCGATGGCCGGTTCGTCGAGTCCTACCACAGCAACGATGTCACCCGAGCGAGCCTGGGGAACCGGGCGGCGGCCCAGCTTGTCGAACAATTCGACGCTGGTGACGGTCCCTGACGCCGCCTCGCCGTTCGCCTTGAGTACGGCCACGTTCTGGCCCTCGTCGAGAATGCCGGCCGTGATTCGGCCAACGACGATCGACCCCACGAATTCGGACCACTCGATGGAAGTCGCCCGCAGTTGCAGCGGGCGGTCCGAGAAGTCCTCGGGAGGTGGCACGCGACTGTGAATCATCTCCAACAGTGGCTGCATTGTGCCACTTCGGTCCGAGGAATCGTGGGTTGCGTAACCGTCGCGGGCGCTGGTGAAGATGTAGGGGAAGTCGAGCGTCTCGTCGTCTGCACCGAGGTCCGCCATGAGGTCGAAAGTTTCCGAGAGGACCTCGTCGGGCCGCGAGTCGGGGCGGTCGATTTTGTTGATCACCACCAGGGGGCGCAGGCGTTGTTCCAGCGCCTTCTGCAACACGAAGCGGGTTTGTGGACGGGGACCTTCGAAGGCGTCGACCAGCAGCAACGCTCCGTCGGCCATTTGAAGAACCCGTTCAACTTCTCCCCCAAAATCCGCGTGCCCCGGAGTGTCGATGATGTTGATCGAGACGTCCTGATACGCCAGGGCAATGTTCTTGGAGAGGATTGTGATTCCCCGCTCTCGTTCGAGATCGTTCGAATCCAGGATCAAATCACCGGATAGTTGGCTGTCACGGAACTGTCCACTTTGGCGCAACAGGCAGTCGACCAGACTGGTCTTGCCGTGATCAACGTGGGCAATGATGGCGATATTGCGGAGATCGTTGCGATGCATGAAGTCGGCGACTGCCGGAGCCAGTTGAAATCGGGAAAGGGAAAATTGTGGAGAGACGCCTTGCCGTTGGGCAACAACGGTTGTTGAAAGCTTCGGTCACGAGCGTGGCCTGAAACGACCAGCGGGGAATCTCCCGTTGTATTCCCGACCAGCCGGTCAATACCGAAAACCGGATTGTTCAGTTTAACCTGCCGGACCGGACGAACCGATAAAATTGAATACCGTACGAACGGCGCTGCCGATCTCGGGGCGAATTGCCGAAGCAAAAGTCCCCGTCGGCGTGGCAGCGGAGAGCGACGGTAAGCGGTCTCGCGATTGGAACCAGGGACCGCTCGGATCGAGAGTGGGTGTCACGGGAACATCACGGGGGGAGGCCGATGAAAACGGCCGGATTTCAGTACATCAACGTTCTTGGCATCTCGTTGCTGGTGACCGCGTTCGCGTGGACCAGTCTCCTGGGGGCTCGCGACACCGGATTGACCGTTCCCAGGATGGTGAAGGCGGCTCGTTTGTTCGAGCGGCAAGGCCGGCTGTTGAAAGCTGCAGAGATGTACCGGAGGGTGCTTCGTGTGGCGCCCGGCAACGCGTATGCGGCACAGCGTCTGGAGGCGCTGAGGGCCGCGTCATCGCGGTTGATGGAAATGTCAGTGGTCGGCTCGGCTGCGGAAACAGAAGTGCGGCGGGTCGCCTCCTCCGAACGGCTGCCCGAACCTGCTCCGAAAGCGGAGGTGGTCCCGGCGGCCAGAAACCCAAAACAGATCCTCGATTCCACTCGCCTGGCATTGGCAAAGATCCGAAAGAAGATTGCCGGCCAGCCGTTGTCGCCGGCCGACAACACGTCGGTTGATACCGGGAAAAACCAAACCCTGACTCTGGAACGCTCGCCATTGTGGGACCGGCTCGACCCGTCCTTGAGGAGCCTGGGTGACGTCGTGGTCCTGGGCCCGTCAGAGAAAAGTGGCCGGGGGCACCAATCTCTTGTGCCCATGTCAGGAGAACTTGCCGCGGTGAACTTGCTGGTTGATGCTGTGAGATTCACGCCGGACACGGAATCGGCTCTCGCGGCTTACATGATGGGGACCCGGACGACAGGCCAGGACGCAGTGGTGTTCAGCCTGGAAGAACAGCTGGCTGTCCGAGAGGGGTTTGCCCGGGTGCATGTCGCCGAGGCGTTGCTCCGTATTGACGGTACCCACGTCGCAGCTACCGACGCGCTGGTCGAGTTGGTGTCGGCGCCGGAGAAGGAGGTCCGGGTGTTGGCCGTGCTCGCAATGCAGTCGGCTGTGGATGCCCAGCGGGATCGTTGCATTCAAATCCTGGTCGGTCTGTTGAGCGACGGGGACAGTGCTGTTCGGGCAGCGGGGGCGCTGGCACTGGGCGGGTACGGACGGTCAGCGAGAGTGGCCGTTCCGGCGCTGATGAAAATGGTTCGGGACGAGAATGTTGATGCGGCTCGGGCGGCTGGAGTCGCACTGCGTTGTGTGTTTCCCGAACCGGACAGTCCGGTCACCGGAATGTCTGATCGCCGGGCCGTGACACACGGGTCCTGAAATGGCGTTGGTCAGCGGACGGACGGCTTTGTGAGCGGATACCAGTTGGAAGGATCCAGGCCCATGGAGAAGATAGCCACATTGATGATGCTGGTGCTGCTGGGATTGTCGGTCGGCTGCAGTAGCACTGAATTTCGTGATGGCAAAGATGACACGGCGGTTTCGATTCGAAGTCGGACTCGGTCACTTCAGGCTTGGGCAGAAACGAGAGAACTGTACGAGGGAATTCCGAACCCCGAAGATTTCGGGAAAGGTTTCCGAGACGGCCACTATGATGTGGCCATGGGGGGGAGCGGTCGCCGTCCAGTCTTGCCGCCACGAGAGTACCGGGGACTGGGAGGCCGAAACGACGGAGAGCAATCTCGGTTGACGGCCTACATGGACGGGCACGAACACGGTGTGCTTGCGATCATTGAGCAAAGCCGGTTGCTGGCGGAGCTGTCTTGGGAGGAGTCGGAGGACATGTTCGATGGCATACCGCATCTCTCCGATTTCCGGAGAGGGTACATGGACGGATTCTTCAGGACGTCGATGGGCCGGAGCGACGCTCCTCCGGAGGTGATGCCCGGTGAGTACAGCGGTCGGCAGTTTGAGTCAGGGCCAGGGAAGGCCCGTGCGAAAACTTATCGGGATGGATATCAGCATGGGGCGCTGACGGCCAAGGCCGAGATGTCGGACGAAGAAATGGTGGCGCCGGCGTTCGCTGACGGCATCCAGTAGCCGCGACCTTGGCTCAGGCGAAGAAAAAGTGCATCCAGATTGCGGTTGCACAAAGCAGCGCGGCCCAGTTGCGGTCTCGTGACCACCAGGGAGCGCTGCCGGAAACGCCCGCTGCCTGTGGGTCGGACGTTTCTTCCGTCGGTGTTCTCTGTTGTGTTGAGTTCACCGCGAACGCGATGAGGGTGATCGCAGCAGCGACGGCCGAGGCGAGGGGTGGGTGAATCCACTCGGCTCGCATTGCGATGGCCAGGCACACCAGCAGGGTGATCGCCAGCAGAATCAGCTGGGCCAACCGTTTCAGGTCGTGAGGGTGGTGGCCGCCCAGGTCGGACCAGGTCAGTCGGGCCTGGTCGGGTTCGACCGAGGTGCCCAGGCTCACTACCACGTGGACGACGAGGCATGAGAGGATGACTGCCACAACGCGATGGAAAAAGTTGAGGCTGGGGCCCAAGGCCATGTTGATCGCGTTGAGTGACTCTTTGTGATCTTCCACTCGCTGGGTGATCTCATCGGAATTCAATTCGTGCCAGTCGGCTGGCAGGTCTTGGATCCGTGTTTCATTGAGAGTCTTCTGCTTGGTGAGGACCTGGTAAACGGCTGGCGGCATCCCGACGGTGCGGTCGTAGGCCGTCTGGAATGCCAGGGAAAACAAGACACCGGCGATGATGGTTACTAACGCTCCGCCGGCAGTTGCCCTGCGCCAGAACATGCCGACAAGGAAAGCCACGAGCAGTCCGGGAGTCAGCAGGCTGGTGTAATTGGCGATCTGCAGAAAGAAATTGTCTTTGCTGTTGGGGTCGATGACAGCGAATGTCAGACCGGTGGCGACGACGACGAAGACGACAATCGAAATTCGTCCCACGCGAACCAACTGACGATCGTCGGCATCGGGGCGGATGTACTTCTGGTAGACATCGATCGTAAAAATGGTCGCGGCAGAGTTCATCATCGAGTCGATCGACGAGAGGATGGCTCCGATCAAACCAGCCGCCACGATTCCGATCAATCCGTAGCCAGCCGGAACGACCAGGCGGACCAGTTCCGAGAATGCCGCGTCGGGATCGACGTCATGGTCGACGCGCTGACCGATAAGGAAGTAGCCGGCGATTCCGGCAGCGATGCAGAAGAAGGGGATCAGGAGCTTCAGGAAGCCGGCAGTGATGATTCCGAGGCGGGCTTCGCCGTCCGTCCTGGCAGCCAGTGCACGCTGCACGATGAACTGATTGGTGCCCCAGTAGAAGAAGTGCATGAAAATGAGCCCGGTCAGGACACCTGACCATGGCAGTTTCGGATGGTTGCTCGGGAGGTAAAGCTGCATCTTCTGTTGGGCGTCCGCCTGGTCGAGCCGGATCATCTCTTGCCACCCGGCGACAACTCCGTCACCACCACCGAGTTCACTGAATATCAGGAACGCCAGGAGAAGGCCGCCGCCGAGCAGCAGCAGCGACTGAATGGCGTCGGTCAGAACGACCGCTCGCAGCCCGCCCAGGACGGTGTACACGGTCGAGATGACTGCCAGGATGAGCACGAAGGTGGCGTACCACTTCATGTCCACTCGGACAACGGGCTTGAGGGGCAGGTCGTCGCGGGTGATCTGGCCGGACTCGATCTCCTGGCGATCCCCCACGGTCTCCACGGGGGCCATGTGGTTTTCTATGGCGGCGTTGCCCACCATCACGCAGGCTGAACGTGCACCGATGTACAGCCCGGGCACCATCTGCACGCCGGCCATGATCAGGACCATGATCACGGCGTAGGAGAGCCGGCTGCGATCGTCATACCGGCGACCCAGGTACTCCGACAGGGTGTAGATCTTCATGCGTCGATAAACCGGCAGGAAGCCATAGCAGAGCATCAACAGGCCGAAGATGGCACCCAGTTCGAAATGGCTCTGGGCAAATCCGATCGAGAAACCGAGGCCGAGCATGCCGACAAGATGGTTGGCGCTGACGTTGGACCCGTAAATGGATCCCGCAACACCCCACCAGCGAATGTGTCGTCCCGCCAGAAAGTACTGCTCGGACGATTCGGTCTCCCCTCGCCCCGCCAATAAACCGACAGCCATCACGGCCACGAGGGCAATCAGAAAGACTGCGAGGTCGGCCGCGTGAAACAGGTCACCCATGATGGCTCAGAATGAAATTGGCTGTGGCGTGAGGCTGTGGCCACTCTAACAGGGCGCTCGGGTGTGTTCACGTGTTGGCGTTTGCAGTTGACATCGGTATTGCTGTCGATCAACTTGGCGGCTGCAGAGGTAATTGGCTTGGGACGTGGTGCTGTAGTTGTGGCTCGGGGGACTCGCGTTCCCAGCGGGTTCTCGTGGTCACTGAAGACGCAATCGGCGACAGTTGGATGAGCGATAAGACGACGGTTTTTGTGGTCGAACATGTCGACGAAGTCGTCATCGTTGAGCCACTTGGCGATGAGTCGTCGTTCCGCTATTTCGACATCCACAACCAGGCCAATCGGGTGATGCGGGCACTGGACGATTCTTCGGTTCGAGGAGTCGTTGTCGATCTTCGCAGCGTTCCGACGCTTGGCTGGGTGATGACCAGTGCTATCGTGCGATTGGTGCGGAACCTGGATTACCGCGGAGGATTGGCTGTCTACTGTTCGGCCTCGCAGGCCAATATCGATCAATTCTCCTCGATGAAGCTCGGGGAGCCATGGTCGCATCACGATTCGCGAGATGACGGCGTTGCGGTGATTCGGGAATTGATTGTCAGCCGGTCGTCTTTGTCCGACGAAGGGGCGTAGGAGATGTTTGGTGAACTGGTGCCCGTCGGTGGAGGAGACCCCATTCCGCTGTTGAGAGAGCGGTTGCTGGTTGGTCGCCGAAGCCGGTGCGATATTCACCTGGATTTCCCGAACGTCTCGTCACAGCATTGCGAACTGGAAATGGATTCCGGTTACTGGCAGGTGCGTGACCTTCGCAGCACCAACGGCGTGAAAGTCAACGGGCAACGGGTCGAGGTACAGGTGTTGATGCCCGGCGACAAGCTAACTGTGGGCAGGCACGAATTCGAAGTGGTTTACCGGCCGCTGACTGATGGGCCACCGCCCACCTTGGCAGAAGTAGATCCGTTCTCGCGATCGTTGCTCGAACAGGCCGGGCTGGAGGCGCGACGGAAGTCGCAGCGGCGATCCGAGCGGCTGACGAAACAGCTCCCTCCGGCGGTTCGGACTCCAGGCAAGACCGATGCCAGCGGCGAAGATACGGAGATCCTGGGCTGGCTAACCGATGACGATGTCGCCGAGTGAGCTGGCGACCAGCCTTGCTCAGCCGCCTGTCTCAGGCGACTTTCTTTTGAGCCACCACTTCGCGGACTCCTGTGTAGCCGAGCCGACGGGCAACGCGCCGAGCTGAACTGAGCGCGGCCGCGCGGCTCCGATATTGAGGACTGCCGTCGCGCCGCTTGATGATCCGGGCCGGTTCGACTCCAGGCAATTCGATCGTGGCGGTGTAGTAAAGGACCTTGTTCTGCCGCTTGGAGCTGATCGTGACTGCCAGTTCGTTCTTGGTGATTGCCGCCGGTGCAGCTGCGATGGAAGATGTCAGCTCAACTGGCGTTTCTGCGACCGCCTGGGGGGCGTGACGTTTCTGTGCGATCCACGCGATGATACGGCGAGGGTTGGGCATTTCCTGGGTCAGAAGGCCCAGCAGGAACAATGCCAGAACGATGGGCCCGAACATCATCAGGGTCAGGTGCCGGTCGGAGATGGGGCCGGGAGTGGCGGATGGCATCCCAGCGGATGTCACGGGGGCGGCGACGGCAAGAACGCCGTCCGACCGCCCGGTGTCCGGTGGTCCAATCGAGACGGCTTGTCGGTCAGCTGTCAGTTTGACCGGTTGCTGGACATCTGTGTCATCTTCCGGCGCCGCCTCCGGGGCTGGCGAATCGGCTTCTGGAATCAGTGCCTTGCCATCCTGGGGGTCCGGTGCTGGCAGTTCGGGTGCCTGGGCGGCCGGAGGGGTGACGACGGGGACAAGTTCTTCCTCACTGCCTGGTGACCGGTCCTCGACGGAGCCGGCCTCAGGCTGTGCGTCGTTGATACTCGGCTGCGGGGGTGTTTCCTTTGGCTGGTTCTTGCCGGGGGCGATGGTCGGAGTGTCGGGTGCTGGGGTGTCGACTGTCGGCAGAATGGTCTTTTTGGTGGAACCGAGAGACGGTTCCCGGAGAGACGGCCGGACCGGGGGGACGAGTGTTCGTTTCGGACCCTCGATGACAGGAGGGGGGGGAGATCCGATTTCAGGAATCACAACACCGGTCTTTGGGGATTGGAGAGAGTCTTTGGGGGGAAGGATCTTTTTCGGCGAAGCGACAGGGCCAGGAATGGATCTCGGAACGGTTGGTTTTGCAGGAACCGGGCTGGCTGCGGTTACATCGGTTTCGCATCCAGCCTGCCGACCGGTTTGTTCGTGTGTTTGGCCGGCTTCGTGTCGCGTGATGAACGCCATCAAGGCCTCATCCCGGCCGGAGAGTTTCAGTTTGTGCGTTCGAGCCATCTTCTTTGCGATTTGATAGCAACGAAGGGCTTCTTCGGTTCGACTCTCCTGCCAGGCAGCTTCGGCCTGTTCGAGCAGCCTGTTGAATGCGATCCGTCCAGGGGAGTTGTCAGCCTGGACGGGTGGAGCGGCAATTCCAATGGCCGGTGACAGCAGCAACAGCAGTGCCAGTAAGCGGAAAACCACAGCCTAGATCTCCTCGAACTCGTCTGTCGCACTGGGGAGGCCTTGCCAGTCACAGTTGCGAGATGCAACGGGACCGCACAATCGTCTCAGACGACCCCTTCTGAGTTATCGACAGAATCTGACCGCAGTCATCAGCGGATTCAGCGTGAAACCCGGTCGAATTCGGTCCCCAATCGGTGTCCAACGGATCACTTTTGGAGTGAATCAACCTTCCTGTTGATAGCGATTGTCAGATCGAGGCGACCGTCGAGTGTCATGCCGTTGACTTCGAGCGTCAGCGTGCCGGTCATCCGGGTGGTATCCGAATCGGAATAGATGATGCCATGCTCGAGATCGACCAGGATCTCACCTGTTCCCTTTGCGACCTTGAGCTTGCTGGCGGTGATCTTTGTCGGGCTTCCTTCGGGGGCGTCCTGGCTGAGAGTGGCTTCGAGTGATCGGGATGTGATCCGGTGCAGCGTGTTCGGGCCCTCCTTGACCGTCCCGGTGTAGCTGAACCTCCGTTTGATCCTGATCTTCTGGCCCGCTTCGAGATCCATCACGCTGGTGTGTTCCCATTTGTCTCCAATCCGAACCGGTTTGGACGGGATCCGCTGATTCCTGTTTTTCCAGCGGGCGAGGACGATCTCGGGGCCAAATTGGGTCGAGAAGTTCTTGCGGACCGCCGGGTCGAGACCCTTGATCAGTTCGCTTATGCCTTCAACCTTGATCACCTGGTCCAGCTTGTTGTGGACGAGGGTGGTCTTGGCCTTCGAGATGGCTCGGAGTAGATCCAGCATTGGCTCGAGCTGTGGGAGAGGGGCTTTTTTCCCTGGGTTGCTGGAATCGAAGGTGACCGTGAATCCCGGGAGAGTGATTTCCTGCTGCAGTTTTCTGATTGTCTCCAACAGTCGCAGCGATCCGTCAGCACCTCTTGCGCCGAGTGTCTCTTCGGTGATCGTAAATTGTGTTGCCTTGGTCTCAATGTCCATGCCGGCGAGAGTGAGAATCTGCTTGGTGTTGGTTTCCGAATTGTAGAGTCGTGTTGTTTTGGGCTGCAGCTTCGGTTTCAGTACAACTTGGCCCTGTATGGCTGGGGGGAAAACCACGATTGCCAGGGCCCACACCAAAGCGTGTGACAGGCGGGAACACATTGGGCTCGTCATCATTTGCTGATTCCTTTTGGAGTCGCGTGTTGGCCGGAGTGGAAGTACGATCGGGTGGTGATGCGATTCGCGGTCCGATTCTCGCTGGCCCGTCACAAGGTGGTTCGCTGTGGCGGCTGGGATCTTAGAGATTCCGCAATGGAAACGTAAGTGCGGTTGTGGCCGGTGTGTGTCTGCTGTGTTCGACGAAAGGGAGGAGCTTGGGATGAGGCTTGCGACGGCTGGAATGAAGGCGGTTGTTGCCGTGTCGGTGGCACTGTTGTGTGGGGCGCAGGCGGTTTCAGCTGCGGCACCCCACGTCGTGTTTCTGATCGGTGAACGTGAGTACAAGACGCAGGAAACACTTCCTGAATTTGCGCGTGACGAGCTGATCGGCAAGCTGAAATTTCGTTGTACGTTCGTGCATGCTGACCGGAAGGATGGCAACCGATTTCCGGGAATCGAGGCGATTGAAACAGCGGACCTGGTCGTGCTGAGTGTTCGCCGTCGAGCGTTGCCCGAGGCTGATCTTGCCAGGGTTCGGAAGTACCTGGCAGCCGGCCGGCCGTTGGTCGGAGTGCGAACGGCCAGTCACGCCTTTCACACCAAGGGCAAACACCCGAAGGGGCACGCCGAATGGCAGGAGTTCGATCCGGAAGTCCTGGGTGGCCACTACGTGGGGCACCACGGAAACAAGCTGGTGACGACTGTCGAGGTTCTGGCGGCCGCCAAGGGGCATCCGGTTCTGGTCGGCGTGTCGTCGAAGCCGTTCGATGTCGGCGGATCGTTGTACAGGGTCAACCCGTTGAAGAAGTCGTGTGTCCCCCTGATCAGTGGACAGGTGAAGGGAGCTCCGGCCGAGCCGGTGGCCTGGACGCACGCGTATCGCGGCGGCCGGGTCTTCTACACGTCCCTTGGACACCCCAAGGACTTCCAGTTGTCGTCCTTCCGTCGATTGCTGAGGAACGGGATCCTTTGGGCGCTGAAGAAGGATACCGGTGGGGGCCAGTGAAACGGAAACCGGATCATTGCTGCAGGACGGCTTGAAACGTACGGCACGTCGCCGGCCTAAAAGGCCTCGTAAGTTTTGGGGAAACGTGCCAACAGCCAGCGGTGTTCATACTCGTGGCAATGGGACCAGCCGAGCTTCTGGTACAGGTCACGGCGTTTCTTGACGTACCAGTAGTTGGCCGGTGTTCCCGGGTAGTACTTCTGGAGCCATTTCAGGGCGACCGCCGGCCGGCCTCGACGCCGTTCGTGTCGGATGTGTAGCAGGACGTACTTCTTTTCGGTCGTGTCGACCCAGTTGCCCAGTGCCTTGAAGTTGCTCTTGAAAGCTTTGTCGTGGGCCGCTTTGTCGGCAATCGGATGCTTGTCGACGACGTCGGGCAATTCCATGTAGGCCAATGCCCGTCCCTTGCGGTAGAGCGCGTCGACCAGCACATCCTTGTTCTTGGAACGGCCACCGCGTCGACCAAGTGTCCGGGCCAGTTTGTCGGTGTCGATGGTCGCGATTACCGTGTCGGCGGCAGCAATGACCTCCGGAAGGCGGTGCTTGCGGTGTTTGGGGTGATCGAGTTTTTCCAGGCGAATCAACAGCACCGGCAGAGACTTGGGGGTCTCGGCCAGCAGCTTCGCAGCCAGCTCATCGAACTCTTTTCGACGGGTTTCAAATGGGATTCTCGACAGGCGGTCGACCAGGAAATTGCGTTGTTCTGTGGCGAGGTTCCCGGCGGCCGGTTTTGCCGGGGGCTTGGTTCTGGTGACGGTGGCCGGTACGACAAGGGACACGCCGAATCCGCCGGGCCGTTGTCCGGATCCCTGCCGCGACGCGTCGGTTCGACCGTAGTGTACGGATCCCAACAGCAGGTCACCGGGTGTGGCTGTCGTCGGCACCTGGCTGCGAGATGGGGCGACCAGGAAGATCGAACGCGATGATCCGGCCGGCAAAGGGCCCGATGACGACGAACGCAATCGCAGCGATGCGGTGGCCCGATTCGATGCGACCGTGATGCCGATCGGTTTGGACAAGGGTCTGTCGAGTGCCAGTCGCAGTGACTTGTGACGGTTGAGCAACGCCTCGTCGGTGTGTCGCAACTGAAGCCGCAGCCGATAGGAGCCGGGAGAAAGCCGCAGTGGCTCGGGGAAGGTGTCGTCACACCCGACACGTTTCTTGTTGCTGTCAAATATCATCCAGAGCTGTGTGCCGAAAGGCGAATCGTAGAGCTGGTTGTCGAGATCCGGGAAATGTGGTGACACGTTGCCAGTCCGCTTTTGTTGGAACTCGTAGTCGATAATCAGCCGGTGAATCACACGGTCGCGTGTCAGGCGGTCGCGATCAATCGGCAGCGCCTCAAGCGAACTGCTTGCCGCGGGGACGAGAGTGCGGTGGGTCGTCAGAGAGGCTTTGGGTGACAGGTCCTCGGCGACCAGGTGGTTTTGCAGGAGAACTCGCTGCCCCCCCTGCCCCGCAGTCAGGGTCACTTCCCGCTGGTCCGGGACGATTCCGTGAAAACGGACAGACCAGTCGACCGATGACTTGCCGAGACTGGACCAGTACTGTGCCAGGCAAAGTTCCAGCATCCGGCCGGGGACAACCGGGATGCTGTGGACGGTTTCTGCTCCCGGTCGCAACGTCAGGTAACGCCGTGACTGGTCGTCGCGAAAGCTCCGTCCGGGGCGGAGTTGAACCGAGTGCAGTACGAAACGTCGGTTGGGGCCGGCGACGTCGGGAGTGTCCGCCGCAGAAGAGTTCGAAGGTTCTGTCGGTTCCTTGCTTGGCGGTCTCAGGGTCAACGAGATGTCCGCCCAAGTGGCTCCGGTCGGGACGTCGAGGAAGCGCCTGGCCAGCGTTCCTGGATGGAACGGGACGACCGAGTGCCAACTGGCCCGGGCGGTGGGGGGATGCGGCTTGATCACGGTGATGGGGACTCTCGCCAGTGGGCCGCGGTCTGGTTGGTCGCTGTCGAGAACCAGGACCTCTCCGCGGTGCGCTCCCGGCCCGAGTCCGTTGGGGTCGATGGTCACGCGGAAATTGCCCCCCCCGTGGGTCAGCAGCAGCTGCTTGCCGCAGTCGATCCAGTTGGCGGACGGCTCGAGAGCCAGGTTCAACTGGAATGCGACCCTCGCGGAATTGTCATGGTTTTCCGGAAAACGTGGTGTCAACTGGACCAGTCGCGAAGCTGGCTGTGCGGATTCGTGAGCGTCACGCAGGTAGATGCCTCGTCGACCACGTCCTCCCCCGACCCGCACTTCGATTGGCAGGGTTTCTCCGACCGATGCGGCGTGTTGTGCCAGGTAGTCCCAGGCTCGATCGACCTGCAGTAGTCCAGGGCCCTGGCCAAATCCGTCCGCCGCGGGGCCCGCGATCGGCTCCGCGGTGTTGCGGATGGCGCGTCGGAGGCTGGTGGGGGTATAGGGGATCTTCTGTTGCTTGAGTCCGGAGATCAGCAGGGCCAGGTTGCCGCAGGCGTTGGGCGAGGACATCGATGTGCCGTTCATCCGCATGCTGCCCTGGAGTGTCCAGCCTGGGACCGGGGCCACGGCACCACCGGGTGCGAAGATGTCGACACCCGCATCGCCGTCCGAGGTCGGTCCTCGGCTGGACCATGTGTAGGGCATTCCCGGCAGCAGTTTTCTCAACGAATATTCGGATCGCATCATTGCCGGCGAGACGTAGGCACCGACTCCGAGCAGGGCCGTCGTGGTGCCACCCGGGGAACCGACCGTCGAGAGGGCCGGTCCCGCGTTGCCGGCACTGGCGACAAAAACGACGCCGTGCCGATTGACCAGTTCTGAGAACAACGAGGAGAGTCGTCCGCGGTTGGGCAAATGAGAGGGCTCCCCGTAGCTCATGTTGACCAGGTCGCAGTCGTTGCGCAACACCGCGTGCAGTCCTCGCACCAAGCCGGCCCCGGTTTCCATGGATCCCAGACGGGTATCACCGATCTTGACCGAGACGATTTGAGCACCGGGTGCCAGGCCGTTGCGACGGGGTTGCTTGGGGTAGTGGGCCGAGACGATGCCGGCTACGTGCGTCCCATGTGCTCCGCAGGTGGTGACAATCGACAGCAGGTTCCCCTTGTCGAAGATGTTGACGGTGAAGTTGAGCAGGCTGGCCGAGGAAAACGTGGCGTACTTCGGCTCGTCGCGGTACGTCGTCAGCACGGTTTCCTCGCCCAGGTCACCGTCCTCGTCGGTGTCCACCACCGCTCGCCATCGCGTTCCGTCGTGGAAGACGACGCAGTCAAAGATCGGTCCGGGATCCTTCAGGTTGCCGGCGGCCGCCTGGAGTTGCGTGATCCGTTCGGCGAGTTCTTCCCGGTGGATCCGTTCGGATCCGTTCGGCTTCGGATGGGCCGTGTTCCAGGCGGCCAGATCCTGTTTGACCTTGTTGAGAGTGACTCGTTGACGACGTTCCCAGTCACGCCGACGCTCGCGTTTCAGACGTCCTACCAAATCGCCGGGGAACAGGTCGAAGGCCCGTTTCCATCCGAGGTGAAATTTTCCGCTGGGATTTTTCCAGTTCGGCGGAATCGTCAAGGTGCGCCCGGTCAGTCCGGTCAGTTTTCCGCTTGAGGCTGATTGGACAGTCGAGGTGTCGACATCGCCACTGCCGGTGCCGTCGATCAGGTCAATCACCTTCAGCTTGCCGTTACTGGTGGTTTGCAGCCCGGTGGCACCTGGGTCAACACCGGTGTCGAAGATCGCTACGACCACGCCCCGGCCGTCGAAATCCTCGTGTGATTCGAGCAGTCGATGGGCACCGGTTTCGACCTTCGGCAACAGTCCCCGTTCGAATGGTTCGGGTTTCGGGTCGGCGGCGATCAGCGACGGGCAAATCCCCAGGAATGCGGTCAGCGCGAGTGTCCGGACCGTTGAACCGTGCAGCGGTCGCGAAATTTGTCCGGGAACTGTGACAGGTGTGCCGCAGACATGACGTTTCGGGTTGCCCATGGGAACCACTCTTCCGGAGAGAGTCAGGGATTGAGGACAAGGGTCTATTCTACGGTCGAGCTCGGGTCGACGGGTGAGCTTTCCTCCAGGTGCTCGTCCAATCTCGGTTCGGCCATGCCGAATGTCAGGAGTGCGCCGCAGGCGACGACAATCGAGACGAGTACGAAGATCGGCTCAAAACCGTATCGGTCCACCATCCAGCCGACCACGGGCGAGGCAAAGAACGGTGCGGTCATTGCCAGGTTCAGGGTGGCGATGTAGCGAGGGTGTTCGGACGGGGGCGCCAGTTCGAGCACATAGTTGTTGATGGTTCGGAATGTCAGCGGTGTCAGGCCCAGCAGGCTGAAAGTGATCCAGTAGAAACCACTTCCCGAGTTGTCGGCGAGCGAGCCGAGCCACAACGCGACAAGTGGTACCGAGGCCAGCAGCAGGATCTGGATGCGGATGACCACTCGGTTCCCGAAGAAGTCAGCCAGCCATCCGAACAGAAACGTGCAGACCCCGAACCCAATATTCTGGGCGACGACCCAGTACATCAGGTGACTTCCCGATTCGCGTTGTTCGTCGCCAAGCATTTCCCGGCCCAGGGTCTGGAAGTGGGGGAAGGCGAGTTGAATGGAAATGAACAGCATCGCGACACAGGCAATCCGGCGAAATGACCGGTTGGCGGAGAACAGGTCCCAGGCCTCCAGCAGAAGTTGTCCGGGTCTTCGCCGTGGGGTTGGGGTGTCCGCATCGGGTGGCTCGATGACCAGCCACACCAGGCTGCCAGCAACGACGAATCCTGCCGCGGTCATCAGGAAAATCCAGCCGAATCCGTGGTCGGGGCGTTCGAGCCAGCCGGGGATCAGCAGCAGGACCGCTGTCACCGAAATGATGGAGCCGAGCAGCCCCGAGACAGCCAGCAGCCGGCCTCGCCGGTTGTCCCGGATCAGCTTGCCCTGGACTGTTGCCCAGGCCAGCCTTTGTACCCCTGTGGCGACAAAGACAACGCCGTAGCAGGCCAGGAACAGCGCCGGAAGCCAGCCGGGAAGCCCGGCTGCGAGACCGATTCCTGGCTGCCCGACTCTCCACCAAGTCACCGCCAGCACGACGAATGGGATCGCCATCGCGAACGTGGCCACTGACAGGATCACCTTCTTCCGGCGAGCGCCTTTCAATTGCGGTGCGTAGAACAGAGGCGGGAGGCTGCTGCAAATGCGATTGACGATCGGCAGGCATCCCCGCAACCAGCCGGCTCCGGAGATCGCGTCCATGAAGGCCGGCATGATCACCGTCTCGGTTTTGAAGATCCAGCCGAGACGCAGGGAGATGTAGTGGGCCGAGAGTGTGAGGATGTTCCTTGATTCAGCCGTGAGGATCTCGGACGGGGGTTCCGGGCTCGTGGGCCCCCTGTCGACGACCGGGGCGTTGGGCAAAGCGTCGGGCATGCTGGGTTCGTTCGGCTCTACTGCCCACGGGTTGAAGCGAAGGAGAGCCGAGTTTGCGTCGGGAGGTTGTGGTGGTCAAGTCGGTGGCTCCGGTGGTGTCACGGTGCTTGACCCGGTTGGAGCCGGTCACGAGAGTAGACGCGGGGGAGCCACACGGGGGAGTTGCGGATGGGCCCGGCCCACCAGCCCGGGGCGTTTGCTCTGGAAGTCGTTGAAACACTGATCGAGGCGGGCCACGAGGCCGTCTGGGCCGGTGGCTGCGTGCGCGACCTGTTGATGGGACGTGAGCCCGGTGACTTCGACATTGCGACCGACGCACGGCCGGACCAGGTGAGGGAGGTCTTCGGTCGGGCCCGGTCGTTCGCCGTCGGGGCGTCGTTCGGAGTGGTCCTGGTTCGCGACCGCGACGGCCGGGAGGATCCGGTCGAAGTGGCGACGTTCCGGACCGAAGGCGCCTACGCCGATGGTCGGCACCCCGACGCGGTGCAATTCGCCACCCGCCAGGATGACGCCCGCCGTCGCGACTTCACGATCAACGGGATGTTCATGGATCCCCGGACCGGAGAGGTCTTTGATGACGTTGGCGGGAGACAGGACATTGAGCGAGGGCTGGTGCGGGCCATCGGTGAGCCGGAGGCACGGATCAACGAGGACAAGCTGAGGATGTTGCGGGCCATCCGTTTTTCCGCGTCCCTGGGTTTTGCGTTGGATCCGGCGACGGCCGAGGCGATTGCTGCGCACTCCCAGGAGATCACGGTGGTCAGTGCCGAGCGGATTGCTGACGAGTGGCGGCGGATGCTGTCCGATACCAATCGGGCTGTCGCAGTCCGGTTGGCGATCGAGACAGGGCTGCTGGCGAGCGTGTTTCCCGAGGTTCCGACCGATGGGTATGACGCGGCGGTTGAGCGGCTTGGACATCTGCCCCAGTCGGCCACGGCGACGGTTGCCCTGGCGGTGTTGCTCGTGGATGTCACGGATCCGGGGGCGATGTGTGAGCGGTTGAAACTGTCCAACCGGGAAACCGACGAGGTGACGTGGCTGGTGGCGTCCCGCGACGGGCTGGACCAGGCGGCCGATCAAAAGCGATCTCGGCTTTTTCCTTTGCTGGCTCACCCTTCGCGAGACGGGTTGTTTGAGTTGATCGATGCGATTGAGCGGGGTGCTGCCGGGTCGGGTGACGATGTGGCGTGGTGTCGCTCGTTGCTTGAAACTGTCGGCAGCGAAGAACTGGATCCGCCGCCACTTGTGACCGGCGAGGATCTGATCGCGGTCGGCTTGAGACCTGGTCCGCTGTTCAAGACACTGTTGGGCTCGGTTCGCGATGCACAACTTGATGGAGATGTGCGTGATCGCGACGAGGCCTTGGCGTGGGTTCATGAGATCCGGAGAGAGAACGAACCAGATGAGTGACACCGTGAGGATTGCGATGATCGGGGCCGGCGCGGTCGCCGACTACCACCACGTTCCGGGTATCCATGTCGACCCGCGGGCCGAACTGGTCGCCGTATGCGACCCCAACGAGGTCTTGCTTGAACAGCGGATCGGTGATTGGGGGGTTTCGCGGACAACCACCGAGTTCCAGGAAATCGCCGATGCGGACGACATCGATGCGGTGATCATTGCGACGCCCAATTTTACGCACAGGCCGATCACACTGGCCTGCGTGGCGGCAGGCAAACACGTGATGTGTGAGAAACCTCTGGGACTCAGTTTTGAGGAGTCCGCAGAGATGTACCGGGCGGCCCGTGATGCCGATGTGCGTCACATGACAGCGTTCACTTACCGGTTTGCTCCGTCGATGCGGTACTTGCGTTACCTGCTGGCCGATGGCCAGTTGGGGGTGCCGCGTCACTTCCGCAGCCAGAGGTTCCTGGACCTGCCCGAGACCAGTTGGGGGTGGCGTCAGTACAAGCACCTGGCCGGAGCCGGGGATCTTTACGACATGACGATTCATCGCATCGACTTCGCGCAGGACCTCCTGGGGCCGATCGACTCGGTCTGCGGCGCTATTGCCCAGTTTGCTCCCCGGACCGAGGTTCCGGGTGGAGGGACTTGCGATCCATCGGATGTCGATGACTGGTCGGCACTTGTGGGCCGTTTTGAGAGCGGAGCCGTAGGGATCTGGGAGGGCAGCACGCTGATGAAGGGGCACCACAATGATGGGTACGGGTTCGAGTGGGCCGAGATCAACGGCAGTGAGAAATCGGCGGTGTACCAGTTGACCGACCCGAACAACATTCTGGTCGGCGGGCACGGTGAGTCGATGCAGAAGGTGCCGGTTCCGTCGGAGTTCCTGGTGGCTCCGGATAGCCCGCGCGACCCGTCCCAGGGAGTTCCCAGCGACGTCTTTCGCCACGACCTTGTCTGGGAGTTCGTCTCGTCGATCGTCGAGGGGCGAGATCCGGTGCCCAGTTTTCGCGATGGCGCCAGTGCCCAGGCTGTTGCCGATGCCGTGTTGGCGTCCGATGCCGAGGGCCGCTGGGTCGATGTCAGCCGAGCACTCGATTGACCATGCTCCAGCCGACTGCTAAAAAAGCAGGAACGCTTCACGGCGTCAGTGACACTCTTCAAACGCCCTTTCGTTCAGGACGTGGCTACCGATGGGACGAGTTGAACGCGACCGCGAGATTGCCCGGCGACGCCATCGCCGAAACAAGTTGCAGAAGCTGCGCAAGCAGTACGCTGCCGCGAGCAACAAGAGCCAGAAACAGGCGATCGTCGAGAAGGTGCAGCGGATTAGTCCGCTGGTCGATCTCGAAAACGAGGCCTCCGCGGACTGAACGCCCTCGGGTTTGGTTCAGTCGACTGTTGGCAAGGGCGAGACGACCTTCGCCGCGTTGTCCGGGTCGCAGGCGGTGAAGACGAATCCGTCGGCTTGGCCGTCGACGACCAGCCGTGATCCCTGGGGGAATTCTCCGGCCAAAAGCCTGTTGGCCAATCCGTTCTGGATGCGTTGCTGGATGACCCGCTTCAGCGGCCGTGCCCCGTAGAGCCGGTCGTAGCCTTCGGTGGTGAGAAGTTCCCGTGCGGAGTCGGTGATATCCAACTGGTGTCCCTGCTCGGCCAATTGGATGGCCAACTGGTTGAGCTGGAGGTCGACGATGCGACGGATGTTGTCGCGCTCGAGTGGCGAAAAGACAATGGTCTCGTCGATCCGATTGAGGAATTCGGGAAGAAACTCGCTGCGGAGCACTTCGGCCAACGTTTCGTCGATTGCTTCAGCCTCGTCGTTCTCAACATGGTCCAGGATCGCCCGGCTGCCCAGGTTGCTGGTCATCACGATCAGCGTGTTGGCGAAGTCGACGGTGCGACCCTGTCCGTCGGTCAGGCGGCCATCATCCAGCACCTGCAGCAGGACATTGAAGATGTCCCGGTGAGCCTTCTCGATCTCGTCGAGCAGAATCACGCAGTAGGGCCGGCGCCGGACCGTTTCGGTCAGGCGACCACCTGCCTCGTAGCCGACGTATCCGGGGGGGGCTCCGATCAGGCGTGCGACAGAATGCGGTTCCATGAACTCGCTCATGTCGATCCGTACGATCGCCCGTTCGTCGTCAAACAGGAATTCGGCCAGGGCCTTGCACAATTCGGTCTTGCCGACTCCGGTGGGCCCCAGGAACAGGAATGAGCCGAGTGGGCGTCCCGGTTCGCCCAGTCCGGATCGTGACCGTCGGATCGCGTTGGCGACCGCTTCGACCGCGCCGTCCTGGCCGACGACGCGACGGTGCATCACCGACTCCATCTCGAGCAGCTTGTCTCGCTCAGCCCGCAGCATCCGCGAAACGGGGATTCCCGTCCAGGTGCTGACCACTTTTGCGATGTCCTCGCCGGTGACTTTCTCTTGCAGCATCCGCTCGCCGTCGTCGTGCCCGGCTGCGGCGATTCGGACTTCGAGTCGCTCGAGCTCCGCTTCGGTGGCCCGGAGCTGGGCTTCTGCCTCGTGAGCGGTGATGAAGTCCTCGTTGAGGTTAGTCTGGCGGGCTCTGGCAAAGGCGCGATCGTAAGCTGCCTGGAGTCCTTCGATCGATTCCTTCAAAGGCTGCAGTTGCCCCAAGACCTCTTTCTCGGCTTCCCATTGGGCTTTGAGTCGAGTGACATTCTCCTCGCTGTCGGCGATCTGCCGCTTGAGCTCTTCCAGTCGTTCCCGGCTTTCGGAGGTTCCGTCATCGGCCTCGTCGGCCAGGGCGGTGACCTCGATCTGCATTCTTGTCAGTTGGCGAGTGGCTTCATCGATTTCGGCCGGCATCGAGTCGATCTCCATTCGCAGCCGGCTGGCCGACTCGTCGACCAGATCGATCGCCTTGTCGGGCAGAAAACGGTCGCCGATGTATCGGTCCGAGAGTGCGGCGGCAGTGGCCAGGGCGTCGTCTGTGATCCGGACGCCGTGGTGGGTTTCGTAACGGTCCTTGAGTCCACGGAGAATCGAGACTGTGTCATCGACGGAGGGTTCTTCAACCAGGACGGGCTGAAATCGGCGCTCAAGCGCCGCGTCCTTCTCGATGTGCTGGCGGTATTCGTCAAGCGTGGTGGCTCCGACGCAGTGGAGTTCACCTCGGGCAAGCATCGGTTTGAGCAGGTTGGAGGCATCGAGAGATCCCTCGGACGCACCGGCTCCGACGACAGTGTGCAATTCGTCGATGAACAGGATCACCTGGCCGTCGGAGGCCTGGACCTCCTGGAGAACCGCCTTGAGTCGGTCCTCGAATTCGCCGCGGTACTTCGCCCCGGCGATCAGCGCGCCCAGGTCCAGTGCCACGACACTCTTGTCGGCCAGTTGCGTTGGAACATCTCCCCGGACGATTCGCTGGGCGAGTCCCTCGACGATCGCGGTCTTGCCGACACCCGGCTCGCCGATCAGTACCGGGTTGTTCTTTCGCCGCCGCGAGAGGACCTGGATGACGCGACGGATCTCCTGGTCCCGGCCAATGACGGGGTCGAGTCGACCGTCGTGAGCCAGTTCCACCAGGTCCTTGCCGTATTGTCCCAGCGCATCGTATTTGTCTTCGGGCGCCTCGTCGGTGACCTGCTGGTTGCCCCGGATCAAATCGAGTGCTTCCAGCACGTCGCTCTCTTCAACCGCACACAGATGCAGGAGCCGTCCGGCTGTGTCCTCGCAGGTGGACAGGGCCAGCAGCAGGTGTTCGGTCGAGAGGTAACTGTCGCCCATGGCCTCGGCTCGCCGACGGGCATCGGTGAACAACCCGGGCAGTCCGGGCGAGGCGGACAGGTCTGCACCGGTGCCCGAGACCTGGGGCAGGCGGTCCAGTTCGCCCTCGACGAGGTTCCGGAGTTGCGCCGTGTCGACGCCGATCCGGTCGAACAGAGAGACAACGACGCCGTTGCGTTCTTCGAGCAATGCGGCCAGGAGATGGAGCGGGGCCAGGAACTGGTGATGGCGGTCTTCGGCGGACTGCTGTGCCCGCATCACGGCTTCACGGGCCTTGATCGTCAGTCGGTCCAGTGGCAGGCTCATCTTGTTCTCCTCGGCTAGTCGTCCTCTTTCTTCTCGAACTCCGCGTCGATCACGTCATCCTCTGCAACGTCACCGGCGGACCCGTCTGGGGAGCCCGGCTCGGGTGAGGCACCCGCGGCCCCCGAGTCCTCGGACTGCTCGTACATGTGTTTGGAGAGTGCGTGGGTGGCCTGTTCGAGTTCTCCGACGGCGGTGTTGATGGCATCGGCGTCTTCCTCGGAAGAGGCCTCGTTGACCTTGTTGACGGCCGCTTCGATTGCCTCTTTCGAAGCGTCGTCGAGCGTCTCGGAGTGCTCGGTCAACAGTTTCTCGGTTTCGTAGACCAGCATCGAGGCTTTGTTTCTGGCCTCGGCCAGGTCCCGTTTCTTTTTGTCCTCCTCGGCATGCTCTTCGGCAGCCTGCCGGGCCTGCTCGATTTCACCGTCGGAGAGTCCGCTGGACTCCTCGATTCGGACCGACTGTTCCTTGTTCGTCGCCTTATCCTTGGCGGTGACGTTCAGGATGCCGTTGACATCGATGTCGAAGGTGACCTCGACCTGCGGGACGTTGCGGGGGGCCGGCGGAATGCCGTCGAGATTGAACTGTCCGAGTTGACGGTTGTCGTGGGCCATCTGCCGTTCGCCCTGGAACACCTGGACGGTGACGGCTGTCTGGTTGTCGGCCGCCGTCGAAAAGATCTCGCTTCGTGAAGTCGGGATCGTTGTGTTCCGCTCGATCAGGGTGGTCATGATGCCCCCCTCGGTCTCGATTCCCAGGGACAGGGGCGTCACGTCCAGCAACACCACGTCGGTGACATCCCCGGCGATGATTCCACCCTGGATGGCGGCGCCCAGGGCCACCACCTCGTCGGGGTTCACGCCACGGTGAGGTTCCCGGTTGAAGAGTTCCTTGACGAAGTCCTGCACCTTGGGGATTCGGGTGGAGCCGCCGACAAGGACAACCTCTTCGATGTCCGACGGTTTGAGCTTCGCGTCGGACAACGCGTCGAGAATGGGCTTGCGGCACCGCTCGACCAGTCCGTCGATCAAACGCTCAAAATCGGCGCGGGTGATCGAGAGCTGAAGATGTTTCGCCTCCTGGTTGGCATCGGCGATGATGAATGGCAGGTTGATGTCGGTCGTCTGGGCCGTCGACAGTTCCTGCTTGGCCTTCTCAGAGGCCTCACGGAGACGCTGCAAGGCCATGGCGTCCTCGCGGAGGTCTATGCCCTGCTCCGACTGGAAGGAGTCGGCGATGTGGTTGATCAGGACTTCGTCAAAATCGTCTCCGCCGAGGTGCGTGTCCCCATTGGTGCTGAGCACTTCGACCGATTCCGCGTCGACTTCGAGTATAGAAACGTCGAAGGTACCTCCGCCAAGATCGAAAACGGCGATCTTCTGGTCCTGCTTCTTGTCCATCCCGTAGGCCAGCGAGGCCGCTGTCGGCTCGTTGATGATCCGCTCGACCTCGAGTCCCGCGATTTGTCCCGCGTCCTTGGTCGCCTGTCGCTGGGCATCGTTGAAGTACGCCGGAACAGTGACCACCGCCCGGTTCACCTTGTGACCCAGGTAGCTCTCAGCAGCTTCCTTCAACTTGCGCAAGACCAGCGCCGAGATCTCCGGTGGCTTGTACGTCTCACCGGTCGCCTCAACCTGTACGTAATCTTCGGGCCCACCTACCACCGAATACGGGACGATTTTTTCCTCCGCGGACACCTCGCTGTGACGACGCCCCATGAACCGCTTGATGGAATAGACCGTGTTCTTCGGATTGGTCACCGCCTGCCGCTTGGCTTGCTCGCCCACCAACGTCTCGCCCTGGTCTGTGAACGCGACCACACTGGGAGTCAGACGATTGCCTTCCTGGTTAGCCAACACCTTGGGTTCACCACCTTCGAGCACCGATACCACCGAGTTGGTGGTTCCGAGGTCGATTCCAATCACCTTTTCGTTTTCCAGGGCCATCTCTCTCGTCTCCTCGCGCCGAGAACTTTTCCATTTTCAAGCTGTCTCTTATCTCAAACGAAAAGCAAACAGCGTGCCAAGACGTCGCGTGATGCATCGCGAGTGTTGTAACGCGTTTATTGAAAGTGAGTTGCGACAATTTCAATCGAAATATTTTCTCGGCCACCAGCGGAAAGGCTGCCAAAGTGGCATCCCCGTTGCCGCTCAGAGCGGCTCTCGCAAGTGCCAAAGTGGCAGCTTGACGTCGGGGGCTGAGCAACCGCTTGACAGTCCGAGTAGCGACCGGTAAAACACGCCGAAACTACTGGTCCAGCTTGGTTTTGCGTCCAATTGTGTGTGGGGGAGCGGGGCGGATTGGGGGCAAAAACTTGCTGGTCGAGGTGTCGTAGGTGATTTCGGTGCTGTGATGTCTCAGTTTGCTGTTTCGGCGACGGAGAACGGATGAGGCGACGTTGATATGTTGTGGTGTCGGTGAACTCGACTCAGGACTGCGGTTGCGGGAAGCCGGATCGGTACAGATGGCCAAGAAAAAGTCGACGAACAGTAAGCCGAGAGGAAAACCGGCGACCAAGTCTCGTTCGCGTGGGGCATCCAGGAGCTTGGCGTCGCTGCAGTCGAAGCTCAAGAAACTCGATCGCGAATTGGTGAAGCGGCTGCACGAGCGGGCGAAATTGACGACAGATTATCTGTCAACGCTGCCGGACCAACAACGGGCGCTGTACGATCCGGTGGCTGACGATGACTTGTGGGCACAGTTGGAGAAGCAATCGGGCGCGCTGCCCTTTGCTGCCCTCCGTGGTATCTATCGCGAGTTGCTGAGTGCGGCCCGCCGAGGGGTAAAGGCTTCTCGAGTGGCCTATCTCGGTCCCCAATTCAGCTACACGCACCTGGCGGCGATTGAGCGATTTGGCAAGTGGGCCGACCTGATTCCGGTGAACACGATCGCTGCGGTGTTCGAGGAGGTGAACCGGGGTCATGCCGAATACGGCATCGTGCCGATCGAAAACAGCACCGACGGTCGGATTGTCGATACGCTCGACATGTTCACACGGATGCCGTTGAGAATCTGTGGGGAAGTCCAGATCGCGGTCAATCACAACTTGCTGGCCCGCTGTGTTCGAAGTGAGATCGTCGAGATCTACAGCAAGCCACAGGCATTGTCACAATGCCGGGATTGGTTGAGTCGCAACATGTCTCAGGCTCGCTTGATCGAGGTGACCAGCACGTCGACCGCCGCACAGTTGGCTCGTGACAAGCCGGGGGCGGCAGCGGTGGCCAGTCGACAGGCAGGCATCGAATATGACATTCCGGTGGTGGCGGCAAGTATTCAGGACAACGAGGAGAACGTGACCCGTTTTGCGGTGATCGGGGATGACGTCCTGGCCTCGACCGGCTCCGATCGGACCGCCATCCTGCTGCAGGTTCCTCACCGGCCTGGATCTCTGGCGGATGCGATTGGCGTTTTCAAAAAGAACAAACTGAATCTGACGTGGATCGAGTCGTTTCCGCTGCGGGGGCCTGAGAACGGTTACCTGTTCTTCCTGGACTTCGAAGGCCATTCCAGTGATACGGTAACCAAGCGGGCCCTCGGCGAGTTGGACAAGCAGGCCATCCGGCTTGAAATCCTCGGCTCCTACCCACGCAGCGAACCACTCGGCTGAGGCCCACGAGTTTCTGCCACCCATTGCCCCAGCCCGGGAAAACGGTTTTTGGACCGGACCGGGCGCTTCGACTGAGGGATCGACCGTGATCATTGTTCTTAAACCTGACTGCACCGATGAACAGATCGAGCACATCGAGGAGCAGATCGTCGCCCTGGGACTGAAACCGGAATTGAGTCGCGGCGTGCAACGGACGCTGGTCGGAGTGATCGGCGAGGAGGATGTGTTGAGGAACGCCCCGTTGGGCGCGTTTCCCGGCGTCGAGAAGGTGATGCCGATTCTCAAGCCGTACAAGCGGGCCAGTCGTGATTTCCAGCCCGAGGACTCGGTCGTCGATGTCGGCCGGGGGGTCCGTGTCGGTGGCGGATCGCTGGGGATGGTTGCCGGTCCTTGCGCAATCGAAAGCCGAGAGGTGTTGATGGAGATTGGCGAGTCGGTCCGCCAGGCCGGAGCGAACATCCTGCGAGGCGGAGCGTTCAAGCCACGGACCAGCCCCTACAGTTTCCAGGGGATGGGCGAGGAGGGGTTGAAGATCCTGCAGGATGTTGGCGGCGAGTTGGGAATGCCGGTGGTCACTGAGGTGATGGATCCCCGGCAGGTGGAATTGGTCGACCGTTACGCCGACGTGTTTCAGATCGGCGCACGAAACATGCAGAACTTCAACCTGCTCAGCGAGGTTGGGCAGACCACGCGTCCGGTGATGCTCAAGCGGGGCATGAGTGCCACCGTTGGTGATCTGTTGATGTCGGCCGAGTACATCTTGGCCCAGGGCAACAAACAGGTGATCCTGTGTGAACGAGGGATTCGCAGCTTCGAAGATTCCACCCGCAACGTGCTCGACCTGGCGATGGTGCCAAATGTGAAGCAGACCTGTCACCTGCCGATCATCGTCGACCCGTCGCACGCTACGGGCCGACCCGAGTTGATCCCGGCCATGGCTCGGGCGGCGGTGGCCGGCGGGGCTGATGGAGTCCACATCGAAGTGCACAACTGTCCCGAACAGGCCCTCAGCGACGGGCCGCAGGCTCTGCTGCCAGACCAATACGCGGAAGTGATGGGCGGATTGAGGCAACTGGCAGAGTTGTTCGAGAAGGTGATCCCGGAGCCGGCTGTGGGCGCCGAATGAGTCATGCGGCTCGTGTTGGCGACCGGTATGACGCTAGGAGCGTGAAGGGCAAATCGCGGCACTGTACGTATCGACGGCCCGGGACCGCGGGCCGAGGAGCAGGATCGGATGAGACGGGTGTTGGTTGCGGGCAACTGGAAGATGAACACCGGCCGGGAGCAGGCCCTGGAACTGGCCAGTGGTTTGGTCGAGCAATGTGGTGAGCCGGGCACTGTTGACGTGATGATCGCCCCACCGTTCGTTTGGCTCGAGGCGGTTGCTGCAGTGGTCGGCGGAACGGCGGTGCAACTGGCGGCCCAGAACGCATGGTGTGAGGCTCCCGGAGCCTTTACCGGGGAGGTGGCCCTGGAAATGGTCGCCGAGGCGGGGTGTGACACGGTGATTCTCGGTCACAGCGAACGGCGGCAACTCTTTGGTGATACCGACGAACTTGTCGGTCGCAAAGTGGCTGCGGCGAGATTGGCCGGCTTGGGAGTGATTCTCTGCGTCGGCGAAACCCGTGAGCAACGGGAATCTGACGAGACCGATGCGGTGCTCACCAGGCAACTGCTGGCCGGTCTCGAGGCGATCGACGGCGAGATGGCTGCGGGGCTGGTCGTGGCCTACGAGCCGGTCTGGGCGATCGGAACCGGACTGGTGGCCACCACCGATCAGGCCGAATCGGCCCACGCCCACCTTCGCAAGGAACTCGCGCTTCGCTACAATTCTGATGTGGCCGACGCCACGAGGATCCTGTACGGAGGCAGCGTCAAACCGGACAACGCCGCTGACCTGATGGGGCGACCCAACGTTGACGGGGCGCTTGTCGGGGGGGCCAGTCTGTCTGTTGAGTCGTTTGTCGCCATCATCAAGGCCGCCACTGGCGTTTGACCGCCAGTAGCGATCTCTTATCACCACTCCATTTCGCTCACGAGTGACGCTTCCGACGGAGACGAACCGGTGAAGGACCTGCTCGAACACCTCAAGAACTACTGGAAGGTCTACCTGCTTTTCGTGGTTCTGACCGCGCTGTGCTTCCTGGTCGGCTGGGCGATCGGTGGTCGCAGTACCGGGTTGGCCTGGGCCCTGGTGGTCGACGGTGGCTTGATGATCATGATCATCCTGTTGCAGGTGGGGCGTGGTGGCGGATTGGTTGGAGCCCTTGGTGGCATGGGAGGGCAGAGCGCATTTGGCACTCGGGCCGGTGACGCGTTCACCGGAATCACCGTCGTGCTGACCGTAATGTGGGTACTGTTGGCGGGGTTCGGCGGAATCACGCTGAGAGCCGACCGGGGAAGTCGGAAGTTTGATGAACCGGAAGTGCGGTTGCTCGAGTCGATCGAGAGATGGGAGGGGGATGGGGAAAGGACGATCCTGGTCCCCGTCTACCTCAGTGGGCCACCAGAGAAGGAAGTCAAAGTCACTCTCACCGCCGTTGACGCAAACGGGCAGACCATGTCGGCTCACAACGTGGATAGCAAAGGGAAGCCGGCCACTTTTGAGGTCAATTCGGACAAGTTGCGGCAGACGGTCAAGATAACTTACGACGGGGATTCGGAACCCAACCCGGATTGGACCTTCCGGATTCGAATCTCCGAAATCGAAAATGCGATCCGCAAGACCGGAGAGGATTTCACCAGGGTTACTATCAAGGATGACGATGGTGGCCCGGGAACTTCTGAGTCCAGTGTGGAAGGTCGGTTTCCGGGTCGGAGTGAATCTGGCGCGACTGACAAGAAGCCGGACACCAAGAAGCCGGACACCAAGAAGCCGGACACCAAGAAGCCGGAC
>MDTE01070751.1_pt1 | contig 53916 bp, 25 predicted proteins | sample 811231 | NCBI WGS metagenome assembly MDTE01 (sample SAMN05326651, study PRJNA326480) | marine metagenome | isolation source: seawater | place: Indian Ocean: Red Sea | collected 2010 | reverse complement strand
TCCATCGTCGCGCCGAGACTCGGTCGACGCGATGGAAGCGTCAAGGATGAACCTTTCGCGCGCGCGTCGAGGGACGGTTTGCGCCGCGCGCTCGCCGGGAAAACCGTCACGTTTTCCGTCGAGTACGAGGTGGAGAGCATCAATCGATCGTTCGGGGTGGTGTTCACGGAGAGCGGGGAGAATGTGAGCGTGTCACAGGTGGCGAAAGGGTTGTGTAGGGTGAAACAGGGTGGGAGCGAGCGAGCGGGGAACGCGAAGGAGTTGGAGGAGACGGAGCTGCGAGCCAAGGCGGAGGAGGTCGGGATGTGGAGTAAAGACCCGGCGGTGATGGCGATGGGGAGTCAGAGAACGGTGGTGACGCCGATGAAGGCGGAGGACGTGATGGACGCGCTGAAGATGCGACCGACGCCGGCGACCGTGGAGTACGTGCTCAACGGGGCGACGGTGAAGATGACGCTGACGGCGGACGGGGCGACGCGCGATCAGAGCATCACCGTGTGCATCGCGGGAATCACCGTGCCGTCGATGGGAAGAAAGGGGGTGAAGAACGAGGACGGGACAGAACAGACGCCCGAACCGTTCGCGATCGAGGCGAAACATTTCACGGAGATGTCGTTGCTTCATCGAGACGTGCGCGTCATTTTGGAGGGGGTGGATCGAAGGAATAATTTCATCGGGTCCATTCTTCCGGCGGACGTCAACGATGCCGAGTTCGTCAACGTCGGGGAAAGTTTATGTCGACTCGGTCTGGCGCAGGTGCACGAGGCGAGCGCGGCGGCCATGATCGGCGGCGCGTCCAAGCTTCGCGCCGCTGAGAAAACCGCCAAGGAACAACAGCTCCGAATCTGGCGCGGATACGTGCCGCCCGTGTCGTCCATCAACTCCATGACGGTGAAAACGTTCGACGCTCGTGTGGTGGAGATCATCTCCGGCGATTGCATCTCTGTCGTTCCGACGTCGGGCCAAGACGTGTCGGAGAGAAGAATCAACTTGAGTTCCATTCGCGCCCCTAGAATTTCAAACTCTCGCGACGAAAAGGCGCGTCACGAACCCTGGGCGATCGAGGCAAAGGAGTTCTTAATCTCTCGCCTTATCGGCCAGGTGGTGTCTGTGAACATGGACTACGCGCGAAAGATTGGCGAGGGCGCGAACGAGCGCACGCTGCACTTTGCCACGGTGAAGGTGGGCACGCCGAACGGCAACGTACTCAACGTCGCAGAATTGCTCCTCGTTCGCGGATTCGCCGCCTGCATTCGTCACCGCTCCGAGGAAGAGCGCGCGGCGGATTACGATGATCTCATCGCGGCGGAGAAGAAGGGAGTGGAGAGTAAGAAAGGGATGCACAACAAGAACCGCGACCCTCCGGTGCACAGGATGAATGACTTTAGCATCAACGCGCACAAAGCGAAGACGTTCCTTCCGTTCCTTCAGCGCGCGGGCAAGTGCCACGCGATGGTCGAGTACGTGGCCGCCGGTCACAAGATCCGCGTGTCCATTCCCAAGGAAGGCGCCGTCATCGCGTTCTGCCTCGCCGGCGTTCGCTGTCCTCAGCGCGACGAGCCGCACGCCGCCGAGGCGTTGGCGTACACGCGAAACAAAATCCTTCAAAGAGAGGTAGAGATCGAGGTCGACTCCGTAGATAGAAGTGGTATTTTCCTCGGCACTCTGATCGCCGATCAAGGAAGATTGAATCTGGGCGAAGAGATCCTTCGCGCGGGATTGGGCAGTTTACATCCGTCGTTCCCCGCGGATCGAGTGCGGGGCGGTCGCACGCTCGTCGAGATAGAAGCCGCCGCGCGAGAGCTCAAGGCTGGCCTCTGGAGAGATTGGGTCCCTCCCGTCGCGGCGCCGAAACAGGTCGAAAACGAGAGTCCGAGCGAAGAAGTCTTGCGCGTCGGTGTCACCGAGTGCGTCGCCGGCGGTCGTTTCTTCGCGCAGAAACTCGACGGAAGCAAAATCGATGAGGTGACCAAGAAACTCGCCGAACTGTACGACGGCGAGGACGCGACCAAGCCGTTCGACGGTGTCTTCGAACCGAAACCTGGCGATGCGGTCGCCGCCAAGTACACTGGCGATGATAAATGGTCCAGAGCCATCGTCACGGAGCGGCGCGTCGGCGACAAACCCGTCGGCGTCTTTTACTGCGATTTCGGCAACTGTGAAGAGGTTCCATTCAGCCGTCTGCGCCCGTTAAAGGACGCGAGCGTCACCACCACCACCATTCCACCGATGGCAAACTTTTGCGCGCTCTCGTACCTCAAAATTCCGCGCATCGATTCCGATTACGGGTACCAAGCGGCGACGTGCGTCGGCGACCTCCTCTCCGGCCGCGTCTTCTACGCCAAAATCGACGCTCGCGATCGTTCCCCCACCACCAAACCGTGGCAAGCCGACGCTCCCCCGACCTTCACCGTCACCCTCTTCCGCGAAGAAGATACCACCGAATCCATCGCCATCGACGTTCTCAAAGCCGGTTTCGCGCGCGTCGACGTCCGCGCCGCGTCTCGCCGACTCGCCAAACCGCTCCTCGACGACATGCTCGACGCCCAGGAATCCGCCCGTCGCGCCCACCACGGCGTGTGGGAGTACGGCGACATCGATTCGGACGACGAACACTAGCCTCTCTCTCCGTGTAATCGCGTTCATCTCGCCTCTCCGCGCCTCTCCGCGCCTCTCCGCGCGCGTCCCGTCCCGCCGAGGGTTTGGGCCAACTTATCCATCGAGCGCGCGGATAGATCGCGCGCGTCTCCACACACGACGACGCTCGCGCGCGTCCATCGAGCGTCGCGACACGTGACGACGACGGAGCGCACTCTCGCGCCCGCGCGACGCGAACATGTCGACGGCGTCGACGATGACGCTTCGCGCGTCCGCGCCATCGCGAGGATTAGCGCGCGCGGCGATCGAACGACGAGCGACGCGCGCTCGACGCGCTCGACGCGTCGAGACGCGCGCGTCGAGCGAGGACGTCGATTTGTTGAATCATCGGGGGAAGAAGCGCGTGGTGATCACGGGCATGGGCGCGGTCACGGCGCACGGCTGCGACGTGGATGAGGTGTATGAAAAACTGTGCCGAGGCGAGAGCGCCATCGCGAACATCGACAAGTGGGACGCGAGCGAGATCGGTACCAAGTTTGCCGGTGAGATCAAGGAGTTTGAGGTGGGGGAGTACATGAATAAAAAGATGGCGCGACGGGTGGATCCGTACATTTCGTACATGATCGTCTCGGCGAAGCGAGCGCTGGAGGATGCAAGGGTGAATTGGAACGACGAGGAGGGTGCGCATTACGTGAATAAATCCAAGGCTGGATGTCTCATCGGGAGCGCGTTGGGAGGTATGCAGACTTTTGCGACGGCGACGGAGAATTTGGTGACGATTGGGCACAGGAAGATGAACCCGTTTTGCATTCCGTTCGCGATTACCAACATGGGGAGCGCGCTGACGGCTATGGATATTGGCTTCATGGGACCCAACTACTCGATCGCGTCCGCGTGTGCGACGGGTAACTTTTGCATCTTAAATAGTATTATGCACATTCAAAACGGTGAGGCCGATTTGATGCTCGCTGGGGCGAGCGATGCGTGCGTCATTCCCGTCGGTATGGCTGGATTCTCCGCCGCCAAGGCGCTGAGTACACGTAACGACGATCCCGCGGCTGCCTCCAGACCGTGGGATGCGAATCGTGACGGTTTTGTCATGGGTGAAGGTGCCGGTGTGCTCGTTCTCGAGTCCTTGGAGAGCGCGCTCGAGCGTGGCGCGCCGATCGTAGCGGAAGTTTTGGGTGGATTCGCGACGTGTGATGCGCATCACATGACAGAGCCGCGACCCGACGGTGTGGGTGTCAACTTTGCCATCGACAAGGCACTCGAATTGACTGATGTGAAGGCTGAAGATGTCAACTATATCAACGCGCACGCAACGTCCACTCCGGCTGGCGATCTTGCCGAACTCCGCGTGTTGCAGAACAAGTTCAAGGCGTCGGGCGCTAAAATCAATAGCACGAAGAGCATGATAGGCCACTTGCTCGGCGCTGCTTCCGCCGTCGAGGCGGTCGTGTGCATCAAGGCGATCACCACCGGAGAGGTCCACCCGAACATCAACTTGGAAACTCCGGATGAAGGCGTCGATACCTCTATGTTAGTCGGCCCGACTCGGGAAAAGATTGATGTGAAGGTTGCGTTGTCCAACTCTTTCGGATTTGGTGGACACAACTCCGCGGTATTGTTCGCGCCGTACGTGCCTAAGAGAGCTTAAGATTACTTGAAATATGAACTAGTCCTTTCTTTGTTTCTTTAATCTCGTTGTTTTTCCAGCCTACAGTCACTTACAATTCTATCGTTGCGCTTAAATGATGTCTAAGCCAAAGATTGCGCTGACGACGAATAACACACCAAAGCCGAGCGCGACCGCGCTTGAACCGCGCGAAATGTAGCTCACAAACTTTGGGTTATTCTTCTCGAGCGCAGCCGCCCCCGCACCAATGCAATATGTGTACGTGCCCATGGAGATGATAGTTCCAATGAAGAACGTCGCCAAGAATGAAATGGCTTCGACGCGCGGAAGTGCCAGCGCGGGTAAGAGGAGAAATAATGAATCTGGCTGTAACCCGTGGATGGTACCGGTGATGTACGTCCACGAGATGAAATTACTATCGCGCTTCACAGGCGTATCGGTGCCGTGAGAGTGCGAGTGCGAATGTGAATGCGAATGGGAGTGCGAGTGCGAGTGTCCGCCCACGATCTCCCAGAAACCCAACGCGCCGATGATGATAAGCGTCAAGCCCACAATGCCCTGTCCAAACTGACCGATCACCTCCATGTTCAGCGGCAACCTATCTCTGAGGAGAATGAAGATACAACCGAAGAGGATTTGACCCGTGTTGTGACCGAATCCCCACAGTGCGCCCATGAGGGCGTTTTGCGCGCGGCTTGGGCCGACAGTTAATGGCGTGAGCGCCGCCAAGTGATCCGGTCCGGTCAGGGTATGCAAACAACCGGCCAATAAACCGGCCCAGGCAGATTTGAACGCCGTCACCACGTTCATCCAATGCAACAAGTGCAAGTGACTGATCCAAATAGCGATGGCCTCGCTGCACATGGTGTACGCGGCGCCCAAGCAGCAAAACACAGTGAAACCGGTGAGCGCGAGCTTGGTGCCCTTGGAGAGGGGTTGACGACCGAACGTAACGAGTAAACGAACTGAGTTCATCCCCACCATCAGCGTTGAGCCTTCGTGTAAGAGCACCGCCAGCCAAAGCGGGAACGCGCCGAAGAGGGCGGGCACAGAGGATCCGATGATGGACACCACTGCCAGGGCAATGTTTTGTCGCAACACTCGTCTCGTACGCTCAGCCACTGAAAACAATTCTGGCAATTGCGAGATACCGCCCTCGTCCTTGGTGAGAAAGAGAACGTCGGCGGCGCTCGCCGCGGCATCGCTAGGAGTCGACGCAATGGCAACGCCAACGTCGGCGGCGGCGAGCGCCGGCGCGTCGTTGATACCATCGCCCACCATGGCGACTCGAGAGTATCGCGTCGACTTGACGCGTTCTCGCATCGTTTCCACAAGCTCCAACTTTTGCGAAGGCGCCAAACCAGCATGCACATCCTTGGGCTCGATTTTGATCGCCTCCGCCATGGTTGCCGCGCTCGTCTCGGTATCGCCCGTGAGCATCACGACGTCCATGCCCACAGCCTTGCTCTCTGACTCCCACCAACTTCTTCGACACTTGCCGCTTCGAAGAGACTCCACCGCCTCCGGCGCTTGTGGATTCAACGTATCTGTGAAGCTAAACAACACCGGATTCTCGCCCTCAATCGTGAGCACGGAGAGAATCTCACCCTCCTTCGCACTCACTTCGGCCGAGCACTCGTCCGCGCCGCTGTCGCACAATTCGAGCGCGAAATCGGGACTTCCGAATCTCGCGCGCTTGCCCTCGAACGTGCCCTCGACACCGCGTCCGGCGACTAATTTATAATCCTTGACGGCACCGACGTCCGGTAAATCAACGCTGCGCGCGGTTTGCGTCACCGCCGTCGCGATGGGATGCGACGATCCGCGCTCTAAACTCAAAGCATAAGCCAACGCCTTTGGCGATGCACTTGCGACGTCGCTCCGACGCGCACCGTTTTCAAATCGTGTGATGCTCGAGCACGTCATCTGACCAGTGGTGATGGTTCCGGTTTTGTCCAGCGCCACCGCGCCAACCTCCGCGAGCGCGTCCAAGGTCAACCCACCGCGAATGAGCACGCCTCGGCGAGCCATGGCGCCGATGGCCGCCACGTACACCAAGGGTGACATCAACAACGCACAGGGCGCCGCCGCGGTGAGAAACGCAAAGCTACGATACATGGCGCCACTTCGACCGAGGAACGGAATTCCGAGCACTAGCGGAGCAACAATCATGCTGATAAAGGTGATGGCCAAGATGGCTTTACTGTACCGATCACCGATGGCATCGATCAACCGCGAAACTTTCGGCCGACGCGCTTGCGCCGCCTCAGTCAGACGCGCGATGCGCGCGGGGGTGCTCTCCTCGCTCGAACGTAAACTCTTCACCACGAGCGCGCCGTCAGTGTTCATCGCCCCCGCGGGGATCTCGTCGCCGTATCTCTTCATCACCGGTAACGCTTCGCCCGTGATGTGTTGAATACTCACCAAAGCGCTTCCGTGCACGACGACGCCGTCCAAGGGAACTTGATGTCCCGCCTTGACGAAAATCATCGTCCCCACGTCTACATCCGCCGCCGGAACCTCACGCAAGCTCCCAAGATCTGGATTCCCATCCGCGTTCATCGTCACCATCTCCGCTGTCGTCGGAACAGTGCCCCATAGCGCCTTTAAATCACCTCTCGCGTGCAATGTCAAACGGTTCTCGACGAAGTGCGCCGCCGCGAACAACACCAATAACAATGCCCCTTCCATGGCGCATCCGAGCAAGATAGTTCCCAACACGGCTAAAATCGTCAACACGTGTATGTTCACGCGCCCCGCGGCGAGATCGTACGCCAAGTTCACAAATTCGGGCGTCCCCGCCAAGAAGTACACGAGCGCCACGCACACCTTTGAAACCTGGGCCGCCGTCGACGTCTGCACCAACCCCGCGCCTCCGCCGTGCGCCCCCAAGTGCGCGATCCCACCGACGGCGAACAACACCAACGCCAACACCGCCACCATGGCGTTCCCATACAAGAAATCCGCCACCTTACGCACGCCCGTCGCCTCGAACACGGCGTCCAACGCGCGCTCGACGGCCGACCTTTGACCCTCGCCGCCGCTCGTCGCCAACATCCCCGCCTGCGACACGAATTCATCCTCATCCGAGCTCAGCGACGCGCTCACATCCATCGATCGAGGCGTACTCTCGTTTCCACCGCAACACGACGCGTGACGCGCGCGAACGTCCCGACGCCGCGTCGGCGTCCCCGCGCCGCCGCGACCCCAAACCTCCTCACCATCGCGCGACGATTTCGCCCGAACCACCACGGCGACGCGCGCGCGAGACGACGACGCGTCCACCACCGCCCCCTCCTCTCTCGCCACGCTCGCGCCGGTCCCTCCCCGACGCGCGAACGTCCCGCGCCGTCGACCCACCGCTCGCCCCGCGGTCGTCGTCGCGCGCCCGAACGTCCCGCATCGCGCCTCCGCGCGCGCGTCCGCGCGCGCGACCGACGCCGACGGGCGCACCACCGACATCACCGACATCCGCGCCGTCCGCGGCCGGAGGACCGATGGACGAGACGCTCTGACGACCGCGCGCGCGCGCGCGGCGCGCGCGCGCCGAGGCCACGCGCCATCACGTGGCATCGGCGGGCGCACCATCTCCACGTTATCGGACATACGGACCGTACGCGCGCGACGAATACGGCATCACGTGTACGAAAGAATGGGAAAAGCGGTGGCGCGCCCAATCCGTCCGGGTGGCGTGCCTCGATCGCGCGCGGCTCGACGGTGCGTTTCCGCGATTTCATGGTGTTCTTTGTGATGGAACAGTGGGACATTCGTCCGACTTTGTGGGGGAAACTAAAACCAGGTACTATGAGCACACGTAAGGTACACTACGTAGAATACTGCCGTATTCGAGGTACATTGCATGCGATCGAGGACGCCCCGTGCGGCGGGCCCGCGGGCGGTCGATCGCGCGCGCTCGAGAGTTCGACGCGCGCGACTCGCGCGTTCGAGCGGGACGCCGCGAGCGTCGAACGCGCGCGATTCGCGTGCGTTTCGTCGCGTTCGTTCGTCGAGCGCGGACGCGGAGGCGAGCGCTCGGGCGGTCGCGCGTTCGACATTCGCGTCGCGCATCGCGCCACCGACTGGAATAGTGTTGGACGACGCGATGTCGGCGTGGGCGGCGCGCGCGCTGGAGGTGGCGCTCGGAGGAGGCGCGGAGGAGGCGCGCGAAGACGCGTGTGAGCGAGAGGCGCTGGTGGGCGAGCGCGCGGGGTGGGTGTCGGACGCGGGGGGAGGGGAGTGTGACGAAGAGCGCGGGGCGACGAGAGGCGCGGCGGCGACGCGCGCGCGCGCGACGACGAGGACGGCGGGCGTCGTCGCCGTGATGGTGGGTGTGGTCGGGTGCGCGGCGTACGCGTTGTATTCGACGACCGGTGGTGGGAGTACCGCGGGCGTCGCGCGTTTGGGGGGGGAAGATGAGGCGGAGTTGGGGCGGCGGTGGACGGCGCGAAGGCGGGAGGCGGCGGCGGAGGCGGGCGCGACGGAGACGCCGCCGGCGCGTCAACCGTGGCGCGCGAGGAAAGCGAACGATTTCAAAGGTTCGGAGGATCCTTCCGAAGCGGCGTGGATCGGACAGCCGAACGAGTACGTGTGTGCGATGCGCAATAGAAGGAGGAGAGAGGCAGAGTTTGAAGAGCGCGCGGGCGGCAAGTGGTCCCCCGGGTGCAACGCCCGAAACGAAAACTCGTGTTTGAAGGTTTCAAACTCGGGCGCGCGTTTGGCGTTGTTGGGTCAGCACGTGTACATAATTTGCATGAAGTGTGATAGATTAGAAATTCCACCGGAGTGGGCCGGGCGCGTCACGACGGTGCACGGGACGGACGTCGATCCGTGCTACAGTCGCAACGGCGCCGACCACTGGCGAAAGGCGTCGATGTCGCACGTGCACGCGATGCTCGATGCGAAAGTGAACGGTTATGAGACCATCACGATCATGGAAGAAGACGCGATGACGAAAGATCTCACCGCCGAGGACATCAACGTCGACGGGTTGTTGAGCATGTTGAACTCGACCGCGTCTTGGAACACGGTGCGCCTGGGTTACCGCCCGTACTTTTTCGAGCAACAAGCGATGGCAGGCGGGCGAGAGGGGGTCACGTTTAGATGCCCAGCGTCGTGCGCGTGCGAGCAACTGTCTCAAAACGCCTGCATCATAAAAAATGCTGGATGTGATATGCGAAGCAGCGACTTTTACGTCGTGCGAATGAGTCAAGCAAACTCCATTCGCCACTCCGTCAAGTCGGGCAGCACCATCGACATGCAGGCTTTACGCGCCCTGCGCAAGCAAGTTTACGTGCTTCCTCAGGTGAGCGTGCAGGGGAAACTCGATAGATCCGAAAATCAGCAAACCAACATGGCCAACAGATTTAGACAGCTGTGTTTAGTCGACGCGAAGACCACAGTCGACAACGTCTAGTGAGAGACGAGAGACGGTGTACATCACAGCAACCTCGCGGACGGGAGCCGGTGCCGCCTCGTAGACGTTTTAAACTATTATGTATTAATCAAGAGTTGATCAACCGCTCGTGACCGACCGCTCGCGAGTACCGCGACCCTCGGCGCCGGCGCCGGCGCCTCAGAACCGAACGCGCATGGTCTTCGCCACGGCCGCCGTCGCGTTCGCCCGACGCGCGCGTCGCGTCGGATTCAACACCCTCACGACGAAGATGGCCAAGAAGGGTTTCTACAAGGGTAAGGGCGCCATCAACCCGGGCGTGCGCACGCGCGTCGGCGCCTACAAGCTCGTCCCCTGGAAGCGTCCCGACTACATCGTCCCGAGCGGGCTCGCGACGACGTCGCTTCGTCCGTACGTCGAGCGCGTCGTCGGCGGCGGCAAGTGAGCGCGCTCGATCGTTTCTTAGTCCACGTGTAGCATCACATCCCGTAGTCATCTCACGGCGACGTCGAGACTCGCGCCCCCAAATTGCGTAGGTTTCATTTCCTCGCTCGCCGCGCGCGCGGGAGCGTCGTCACACGACGGCGCGCGATGGCGGTCGCGTCCATCGTCGCGCGCGGCGCGGTGCGCGTCGTGTGTAAGAGATCCCCGGCGAGTCGGCAGGTGCGTCGACGCGCGCGTTCGTCGATGGGCGCGAGTTCGTAAAAAGCGACCGTCTCGCGCTCGAGACGGAGAAGACGCGACGCGGCGACTGACGCGCGCGCGAGCGAACAGAAACGGAAAGAGGAGAAACGCGAACAGGTGAGGGAGTTTAAAGCGGAGGCGGAGCGTCGGAAGATGGAGAGGGAGGCGAAAGCGAGGGAGCGAAGGCCCGCGCCCGAGGCGGCGGCGACGACGGAAGCCGAGGCGACGACGCGAGTGGCGGAGGCGCACGCCGAGTTGTGCGCGCGCGCGGAGACGTTGAAGACGTTGAAAACGGCGGCGAGAGAGAGTCCGAGTTGGGATCAGAGCCGTGGATACAAGGCGCATCCAGACGTCATGGCGGCGCTGCGAGAGTTCGAGGCGGCGAGACGGCGGCATACGGAGACGCGACTCGAGCGCGCGCTGGTGTTGTTCGCGGAAGCCAAGGGTGATGGCGACTTCAAAACGTTGGAGAGTTTCAATTGGTATTACGGTGAGAGTTTTGGCGCGCGTGAAGGGGCGAACGCGAAGAGTTTAAGTTACATGCTCGGCGCGGCTTTGAAGACGACGGCGTATCGCGCCGTGTCCGAGATGTGTCTCGTTTCTCTCACGGCGGAGAGTGACGGTCCGATACCTCTGCCGGCCAAGTTTGTAGCTCAGGCCGTGGTGAAACTCGAGGAGGCGGCGGAATTCGATTTACTCGAGACCGAAGATGTCGAAGTATTGGAAGCGCTAAAGTTGGCACAGTAGATAGAGGTGGGTCGGTAGTTGTAGTTTTGTTGATTTGATGATGTGATGTGAGATTGAGTACGTAGCAGCAAATGCGAGAGTTCGATCGGTTTTCTTCGCACGTGAAATGCCGATAAAGACATCGTGGCGCTCACTTCGTGGGGCGCTCACCACCATCGCTCGACGCTTCCTCGGAGGCGAGCGTGAACGCGTGCGCCCACGCCTCGTCGCGCCGACTCCACGCATCCTTGGAATCACCACCGCGGTTCGAGACTGCGTTCACAGCCGTGGGATTCGCGTCACCCCCGTTGGCCGTTCCATCCACGCGGGCACCCACGGCATCGAGCATATCGTTCGCCCAGGGCGCGCCGGGCATCACTCCTTGCAAGTTTGGGTCGGCGAATTTCGTATCCGTAGATGGTTGGACGACGTACTCACCCAGACGTCGCTTGATGGCATTCAACGCCATCTCCGCGCGAAGCGTGCGCTTTTCGAGACGTCTGTTTTCCGCGTTGAGCGATAAGACTTCGCGCTCGAGCGAAAAGTCATCCACGAGCATCTTCGTGCGCTCGAGGTGCATTTGCTCCACCTTGCGTCTCAAACGCTTGCGGTCCGCGCGAGCCGGCCATCCCAAGATGAGATTCCCGAAAAACGCACCAAAAAACCCACCCTTCAACACTCTTCTCGTTTCCGGCTTCAGATTCATCCACTCGTTGCGTATAGGCGTCGTGATCGGCTTCAACAGGTTATTAATCTGCCTCGCCGTCGGCCCAAAGTGGTCCACCGCCACATTCATCGACGGCTGAATCAACTTGGCCTTTTCGTCAAACTGCTTCGTCACCACGTCCTGCGTCGACGACGCCAACGACGTCGCTGAAGCCGACGCCTTCTTCGTGAGCTCCGCCGCCTTGTCCCACAGACTCCCGAATCCGCCGCCGCCCCCTTGCTTGCCGGCGCCTCCGCCGCTCGCGCCTCCCCTCTCGTCCGTCGTCCCACCGGTCGCCCCGTTCGGCTCTTTGATCGACCGCGCGCGTCCCGCGGCCTCACCGCGCGCGTCTCCTCCCCGTTCCATCGGTCGTCCGCGCGCGCGTCCCGACGTCGACGTCGACGCGCGGCGACGCCGTCCCGAGTAACCGCTCGCGTCGCCTCGCCATCCGAGTCCTCCGCACGCGTTCGACGCGCCCGCGCGCGAGACACCGCCCCCGGGTCCTCGAGGCGGAGGCAACATGGTCGTTCGCGGTCGTCGCGCGTCGATTCGCGGTCGCGCTCCTCGTCGCGGTCGCGCGCGCGCGTCTTTCGTCGCCGGGGTGCCCGCGATTCACGCAACGGTCCCCTCCCGATTGTCTCGGTGGCGCGCGCGCATAAAGGGCACGTGTACCGCATTGAGAAGAGTTTTAAGGTATCGAGTGTATGTTCATTATATTACTTTGATCTACCTATCTGTATTTAAATATGGTTCATGTGTCCGTTATTGTATACCCGTGCTTTCGGGAAAATATCGGCGATTGCGCCGGCGACCGCGCGCGAACGGCGACAGAGCGCGCGCGGCGCGACGAGACCGGCGGTGCGTCCATCTCGAGGGCGCAGCGCGCCGGTTCGTATCTATTTTCGCGCTCGTTCGCGCGCGCGCACGTCTCACGCGGCGTCGGTGGTGTCGAACGCGTGCGTGCGTGGGTGGATTAACGGACCTCGAGCGCGAAGTCTTTCTCCTCCTCGAGCGCGCTCGACGCCGCCATGTTCGAGAAACAGCTGACCGATGCGCTGAATTCCAGGCTCGGCGCTTTTCTCGAGGGCATCGATGAGGGCGACGTCCGCGTCGGCGTCCTGAACGGGGACGTGCGGATACGTCGGGTGCGCGTGCGCGCGTCGGCGCTGACGAAAATTTTAGACGAGCCGAGCGTTCGCGTGCGATACGGATTCGTCGATGAACTGCGATTGCAGATACCGTGGAGAAATTTGGGTAAAGATGCAATCAAAGTGACGTTTCACGGCGTCTACGTCGTGGCGGAGATCGATGAGAAGGGTGAAGGGACGACGGCGGAGGGGAGCGAGAGCGAACGCGCCGAGCGAAGGCGAGCCAAGGCGCTCAAGGCGACGAGACGCGCGGTGGACGCCGCGGAACAGGCATGGTTGCGATGGAATCCGATCGTTGATGCGGATACTTTAGAGGCGCAAGATGAGACGGTGAAACGCATCAGTATGATGAAAAAGAGGAGCGGTATAGCGGGTTTGATTGACGTCGCGCTCGCGAACATCATGGTGGAAGTCGCGAAGGTGCACGTGCGCATCGAGGGCGAGTGCGGTGACAATCGCGCGCCATGTGGGATGGGATTCGTGCTCGAACGAATGGCGCTGACGACGGTGGACAAGGACATGAGAGTCGCGTTTCAGGTTGGGGGATTTGCGGAGGGATTGAGAAAGGTGATCAATTTGGAACAAATTGGCGTGTACACTGACGCCGGTTCACCGTCCGTTGCGGCGGACCATCCCAAGGGTTGGGTGGGCATGAGCGATGAATATTTCGTCTCTCAAATGTCGTCCGTGTTCGGAATCGACGATCTGCCGCGTAACGGGAGCAGCGGCACGCGTCACAGAGTTCCGAAGTGTTACATATTCGGACCGATGCGCGCAACCGCAATGTACACAAGACGAAGTCCGAACGGTGACGAAAACGAACCCTTGCATAACCTTCAGATGGATGTCAAATCGGTGCACGTTAGCATTAGGTCGACACAGTTGAGAGTGTTTTACGCGATGTACGCGAAATTACGCGCCAGTCGCGTGCGGTACACGTACGCAAGCATTCGTCCGCGCGCGAGCGTGCGTGGAAACGCCGCCGACTGGTGGCGCTTCGCCATTCAAGGTGTACAAATGCACGTCAATGAGATGAAACGACATCGTGGTCTAGATTTTGCTTCGAGCGTCAATGATATGGTCCGCATCAGCGCCGCTCGCGAGCGCTACGTGCCTTTGTACTTGCGTTATCTGCGAGAATTGCCTCCCCCTCCGGAGTGTTTAGTCGCCGAACGCGTGGACCAGCGTAACAAGCGCTGGCCGCCGAAGCTCAAACTCGGTGTTTTAGAAGAAATCGATCAGATTGAAGAGAGTTTGCCTGTGCACGCCATCTTCACTTTCAGGACTTTGGCTCATTCCCAATATAGGGAATCTGGTGGCGTGCAACAGGCGGTCAAAAGAGAGCGCACTCAACGATTTCATCAGAAGCAGGTCGTCAAAACAATGTTTGGTCTTGCTGGTGGAGGAGCAAAGAATACCGTGAAAGTCTTGAAAGGACTCACAAATCCCATCAGAGGGATCGCGCGCGCCGTGCGTAAGCGTGATTCGCTCGATTTGGTTCACAAACAAAAGCGTGCTCGACAGGCTCAGAGAGAGGACGAGCCGGCGACGTGGCAGGAAGATTTGGAAACTACGATGCAATTGAGTAAGCGCAGTATGGAGTTGGAAAACTGTGCTGTGACATCGTCAGTCGAAATCGCCACCATAGTCAGTGTTAAGAACGTCTTGATCGTTATGCTGGACGATGAAATTACCAGCTTGGCGACTTCGGAGCATGAAATATTCCGAATCAACATTAATCAACTTGCTTTTTCCAGAATGTTTGGTACGGAAAGAACGGAGTTGCGCGCTGCAATTCGGAGTCTTGCCGTGTTGAGTCCAGAAGGCACGCTGGTGGATATGAACATGAAGGCAGAAGAGACTTTGAGCCCAGACTGCAACGCGTCGCGCATATCACAGGTAGACTCGTGGAGCGAGGCGGTCTCATCGAGTGCGATACAGGTGCAAATGATCAAGGGTGATGCCAGCGCCAAGGAGGATATTTATCTTAAGGCTCTGCTGAAAAAGTCGATTGTGCACGTACTCAGAGAACCCGTGGATAGAGTCGCGCAAGTGGCTGTGCGGCACAAGGTTACCTCGGGGTACCTCCAATCTTTCGTTTACGAAGATGAGACTAGTCAAAAGTCTCATACAGACGCCATCGAAAAGCATGCAGGTGCATTCAAGGTGAAACCAAAACTCCGATTGGATGTACAGATGGAAAAGTCGGTCATCATGCTGGCTTCAGACGATGCGAACTTCCGGTTGCAAGTTGGGAAAGTTGAAGTAGCATCGCAAGACGCCGACGTGCGAGATGCGTGCAACACATTCAGAGTGTGCTCCGATGGTTTCCAGGCCGGATTTATCTGTAACGACTGGAGTATAAACTCGACTCGGACGGGAGAATACGAGCCCGTCGTTCTCCCGATGTTGGATGTGCCTGCGTACACAGTGACCGTGATGCAGAGCCTAAGCCGTGCGTCGGAATCTCCAAACTTGTCCATGAGAACCGAATTTCCAACGTTCGATTTTTTTGTTTCTCCCGAGCGAGTATTCAAATTGCGACGATTGATTAAATCGTTGAAACCTCAGACAAATTCAAAATCGAATCCTACACAGGTGACTTCGCTTGACACAGCCGATGCGATGATTTTACAAGTCGACGAACACGCAAAGCTCTCGTGGATACCTGGTAAAATATCACTGATTAAAGATAAGCACACCATGGCACTCGATGTCATGCTCATCGATGCAAGTAAAGCCACTAGATCTATGCGTCTTGACCTGCTTGAGAGTGCAGGAGCAAGCAAGCTGCGGAGTGATTTATGCGGGCAGTTGGCTCCTTATGAGAACATCATCGCCATTGGAGAAGTGGTACTTTCCGTCGATGACTTGCACTCTTCGCTCCGTAAAGATAAGAGAGTCATAATAACATTCGATGGCAGAGATGAGATGAGCGCTCGAGACCAAGCGGCTTTATTCGATTCGTGGCACGCGCGCATCAATAGCGCAGCGCGTGAAAATATCGCCGGCCTTGTCGACTCTCGAAAAGAGTTGAAGACGAGTAAGACACAAGTTCATGTCGGAATTAGTATTCATACGTTTGGTCTGCACGTATCTGCGCCACTGGAAGCACATCCGTGCGAATTGGATGCGCAGGATCTGAGCGGTGATTTGGATGTGGATGCAGAGCGCGCGCTCGCATCTCTGTACCTGACACGTCTTGGTTTCGATACAGCGCTCGCGAGCAACGAGAAGAACATACGGGTCGCGGCTGAGGGACTTCGTTTACACGATCGATACTCGAGTGATGCGATCGGTCGCGAGTGTATTGCGGCTTCGGGAGAGAAAAAGAATGGAGAGTTTGTTTCAGTTTCAGTGACGATTCGCGGCCAAGACAATCCCAAGTACGACGGACTTGATAAACTCATCGATATCCGCGTGAACGATAATTTGAAGCTCGAGTTGCGCCGCAGTACTCTTCTCGCATTGATTTCATTGCGCTTTAGATTGCGACCTCGAGGTTTCAAGCTCGTGAAAATCATGCCCACAAAAACTGCGCGAGTCATGGTTGGCGATGAGCTGTTGAAGCGTATCGCTCGAGAGATCCGAACGAGTTTTTCCTCGGTCACTGCAACTTTACTCTACGACCATACCAAAGAAGACATTCTGCCAGTGGGTGTTTTAGATGTTACGGACTTCTCGTGGGATACATCAATAAGCCCTCCAAGTCGATTGACGAGCGTGAGCATCGGCGTTATCAAGTTGGCGACTGGAAAGATGGCAGCCCAAGGAAAATGGAATGTACAACCCGCAGCCGATGCCGTTTCCACTCTCGCGCTACGGAATCGTGTGTACGATGATGGAGAGGAAGAGGACGGCGCGAATCATTCGATAGAGCTTGAGCTTGCAAGTCTGGATATCCTCGTGACACCCGAACTCAAGGAAATTGGTCCTTTCTTTTCCTTCTTTCGAGCGCAAAAGCCTGATCACATCGAGAAGTTTATTCACCCGTGCAATCGCGCGCGCGATGGTTTCACGAAATTGAAGGTGCGCAGTTCGATAAAAGTTGACGCACCTAGGATTACACTACCTGCGACAACTCTTGACGGTCACAGCGTTGGTCATGATTTCATCATCGTTCCGGGAAGCGTGGAAATGACGAGTGGATTTTCTTCAAAGCCAACTGACGAAGGGTTTCCAATTGTTTTGGAAACGACCTCAATAAATCTTCACGAACTGGACATGACCATCATCGATACGTCTGGGAAGCAGCCAAAGGTTTCAAGGATCACTCGCAAACCCATAGAGGTGAGCATATCTAAACACACCAGAATTGATAACGGGCCCGTTGTGGTGCATGAAATCGACGACAAGAGCGATATCAAAGTGAAGCCCATATTTTTTGATATATGTGGGAGCGATTATCGATGCATACACGACGCTTTAAAGAATGTCAAGTCTGGAAAAGTGAGACCAAACGTGCAAGTGAAAAATCCAATTCGTTGGGGAGACGTTGATCCAGTCCTCAAAGTCGAAGTGAGTGAACCCGCATCTTTACGTTCGATGCAAGTGACGATCAATCTGAGTAGTGCACAGTTGACAGTTTTCCGACTTCCTATGCAAATCCGTCCAATTTCCACCGCGAAAGTGGTAGGTGTTGATGTATTCGCTGTAAAGAACTTGAACAGGACGTTTGGCGTGGCGCTGGACGCGACGGTTCAAGTCATCGGTATAGATGATGATTCATACCACTCCAGGAACCTCAAGGTTAAGCACATTCTCTACGCTGGAGCGTCAAACATGCCATTTGTTCGATTGAATTACAGAGAAGATGAAGAAAAGATTCAGACGCGAGCTTCGCTACAGCACGTGGAATTGCTACTTCGAATGGACATCATATTGGACACTGTGCGAACGTTCGCCCCTCGCAGCTTGGGCGGTGCCTACTTGGCCGACCTGATTCTTCCCAAGGATGTAAAATGTCCTCCTGGAGATGAAATCAAGTTGGATGATGATTTACAACTGACCGAGAGCGTGAGGATACTCGCAGACGATCCGTACGTCCACGCCGCCGTGTACGGCTTGAATGGGGGCGGTCATTCGATTAAATTCATCAGCAAGGGCAACGTTATTCGAACGCACTCGCACCACGAAGCTCGTCGTAAAACTATGCCAAGAATCATTATCGGACAAGGGGCGACGCTGAAAATCGATAACATCACGTTTTGTTGCGATAAATCAGCGCTTTCAAAATTCTTCCGAATCGCTCCGGGGGGTAGTTACGTGCTCGGCTCCAACGTTTGTTTCGTCACGGACTTGGGTGATGAACCGTTGGCGGTTGAAACTGGCGACTCTTTCGAAAGTTCTCCCGTGGTGAAAGCGGTTCAGGCGAAGGTGCGCGATCGGTCAGACAAACGAATCACGGACATCAAGAAGAAGACGGTGACGACTGATGTAAACGTGATGTGCGTACACGTGGTCATCGGCGACGTCTCCCCGGCGGATCACATCAACGTGTTGTTTGGCCTGTCCTGTTATGCGGAACGAGACAATCATGACAACGCGACGGCGGTAGTCGAGCTCATTCGACTTCGCACGAAGGATACGATGAAGCCTCCTCTTTTAGGGCCGACGGGCATGACGTTGCAACTTCGCCGTCACTCCGGCGTCACGACGTGTGACGGTACGTTCACGCCCATCAACATCGAGTTGAGTCCACACAGAATACACATATTGAAAGCTTTTGTCGAACGCATCGCTCGTGCGTTCGCAATCGCACCGCTGCTGCGTACGAGTCTCTACACGTGCATTTGGGCCGGCGGACAGAGCAACGCACAGACAGACTTGGAACAAGTTTTCGTACAAAATCGCGAGAGGAGCAATACGTCTTACACCATCTGGAGGCCCGTCGTTCCGGCTGGATACGCCATGCTCGCGGATGTCGTCAAGTCTGAAGGCGGCGCGCCCGAAATAGAGGCTTGCCTTATACGCGATGTCCCGGCGCTGTGCGCGATTCCATTAAAATTTGAACGCGTCGAAGGGAGCGACTGTCCCTGTTTTTGGCGGCCGATCGCGCCGAAGGGTTTCGTGAGCTTGGGTCTCATCGCATCTGTGTCCCAGGCGGACGAACCTTCGCTCGACGTCGTTCGTTGCGTTCGAGAACAGATTGTGACGAACATCGGGACGGCATCCACCCACGTCAACTTTCGCCTGTACGGCGACTATCAAATGCCGAAAATTTCTCTCTGGCGAACCAATAACATGGCGAACGGTTTTGTGTGTTCGAAGGTCGGAGACAAAGAGAGACCTTTGGTGCACGATATCCGTCAACCGCCCGGGTTTCAACGAACGATGCAACACAAGCTGGAGAGGAAGGATGTGCCGGCGCCCCCAAAAGCCGTGTGTTCCACGGCTGTCGAGTTTAAAGAGATTGGTTTCGCGCAGAGCGGCGAGAATAAGATTGGATTTTGGGAGGTCGTGACTCCCGCGGGATTCGTGTCCACCGGAGATTGTCTCTCGACGGGCGATTTGCCCCCCTTGCACGCGTGCGTGTTCGGCGAGGACAAATCAATCTTTCAGCCGCCTGCATCGTTCAAGCGGATTGCGCCACCTCGCGCCTACGGCACGTCCCAACGATGTACATTCTGGAGGCCTGTCGCGCCGGATGGCTACGCAAGCGTGGGGTACGTCGTGACGATCGATGATGAGGATCCCGCAACGCGTGGATCTATCGCGTGCGTGCGAGAAGATCTTGTGACGTACATAGATAAAGGCACGTGGACGTCGGAGAACGCGTTTTGGGTGGACGACGAGACTTCTGCGTTCGCGACGCATTTCTGGATCACGAACGACTCGACCAAGAATTTCGTGGTGAATTCAATGCCCCACGGATCTTCGCCAGACTTTGGTTTCGGAGTGTTCTACATGCCTGACGATTTCTCAAATCAATCGAGGTTGTCGAGCGCGATGGTCAAGTTTCACGCGCCGGCCATCCGAGTGGGCGTCGCGTTTGAACGGAGACTGCGAAATGAAGTTTTATTTTCTGGTGAGTTGACTAATGTTATCGTGAACTACGACAAGGGACCCGAGTCGATGAATATTTCTGTCCAATCTTCGTTGGCTTTGAATCACAGAAATCAACGACACGGGCACGCACTCGAACCGATCGTCGCGCCTTGGCGGTCCACCGTATCGTTGAGAGAACGGCAAAATAACATCACCAGCTTCACACCCGCGGGTCTTTGGATAGACATCAAGAGCAGCGATAAACTCGAAGCGATCATCAATCAATCGTCGATCGCCGACATCATGGAGGCGGTGATGCAACTGCGCAAGCCAAACGATGAAAATTCAAAAATTGCGAGATTGGTCTCTTACGCAGCGGTGCAAGACAACGTCGTCGTCAACGCCACCGGTCGATCGTTATGGATTCAAAGAAACAACGGCACTGTCGATGAAGTGCTCCCTGGACAAAATTTGTCGATATTTCATGTATCGTCAGCGCGTGAGAACGAAGAAAAATCCTTGGGGGGACGACATCAGGTTGAAACAAAATTGCACGCCGCTCGCGGAATGGCTGACGTCTTTGACGATATGATTCATCACGGCGATGAGAGTCTTGTGACGTCGTACCTCACGTTCGATGTCTTCAGTATTGAGCCCATCGATGGATTGTCGTACCCCCAGTTGACGATCAAAACTTGGGACCGTAGATTGCAGAGGTATCACACAGACTCGCTACCGATTGGCACTCTCAGCGGCGCCGTTAAGGTACCCGTGCCGCATCCACTTTTCCACCGCAAAGATAGCAGCGATTACACCCACAACGACGATGTGGACGTCGTCGTCGAGATATCGTACGTTGGACCTCAGGGTGATGATGTTCTCGTCACGGGCGTCTTCAAGGCTCCTAGCGAGCAGCAAAGACGAGGATGGGTCGGAAGTTGGGGCGGTTGCTGGGTGACGTGCGAAGCGCCAAATCGCGCATCCGTGAGGGTAAAACTACGCGCGCGAGTGGTCGAAGGTTTGACGCTATATCCGATTTGCGAGACGCAAGAAGTGCATCGAATCTTAAACAGTCCGACCAAGAGTATGGTGAAGAGGACCAAAGTGAAAGCGCCACCTCTGATTGTTTGCAGGACGAACGATCTCGTGAAAACGTGGTGGACAAAGTACAAGAGCGTGAAGAGTGCATTGAGCGCTTGGACGCCCCGTCAACCTTCAAAGGTGGAAATTGAAGCACGGTTTTCATTCGGTAAAACTAAATCGGAAAATGAGTACAGACTGGTGCCTTTTGGAACGATCATCGTTCCAGGTCTTGTCGCCCCTCGCAGCGCGCTCATGGCGTTGGTCCTCGAGTACGAGGAGAATCAAATCTCTCCGACTGCTTTCCCCATCGATTTTGAAATGATTTGGGCGGCAGATGTAGATACGCTTACTTTCTGGAAACCCGTCGCTCCAGATGGTTACGTCGCCATCGGTAACGTGGTGACGAAGGATTCTACAAAGCCTTGTCTCGACTCAGTCGTGTGCATTCGCGAAGATTTGACTGAGACGGCGCCGATGCCTCCAGCCGCCGCGTGGCGATCGAGTAGACGATTCAGAACGATCGGAAATGGAAGATTTTCTATCATTCGAAATGGTGAGATGAGCACCGGCGGCTGGAGTTTCATTCAGGAAAAATGCGCGCGTAGCAAGCGTGGAGAAATCACAAGCGTCGTTCCGCCCATGCGCCAACTCAATCAACAGTTGTGCATTCCTTCGATCCATGACGAGAGTGTCAAAGAAATATGGTTCGATACCGTATCTCACGTCGAACGCTTGAAGAGGGAGATGCAGTCTGACAAGGAAACGCTCATCATCTCGTTTTCATCGAAAGGACCGTTCGAACCGATCCATCTGCAACTGGGAGCGTCGCACGTCGTGCATCACAAAACGCATGGTTTAGTCTTTGATGCGCAACGCGGAAAGCTTCTCAGCTATCTGGCGTGTGAAAATGAGACCGACGACACCATTCTCACAAAAGTAGGTGCGCATCATGAATCTCTCGGCAGTCCCATCAGCGTCAGTAGCATTCAAACGAGCGTGAACGAAGGAGGCATGGATGACGAGGTCGAAGTGTTCGAGTCTGAGAGATTTTATCCTTTCGCTGGATGGTCGGCGCCGAAAGATGCCATCGTGAATGCACGTTATAGCGCACGCCGAAGTGGCCGTGGATCAGTCGCGTTCTTCCCGGACGTCAAGCCACCGAAAGGGTTCAAGTTCAACGGACCCTGGCAACTCGACATGCCGGAGGATGTCGTGAACGAGAACGGCTGGGCGTACGGAGCTGTTTGGTTAACAAGATGGCCACCTCCGGCCGGATCCGCGAAGCGCAAGGCTCGAGCTACGCGAAGAAGACGTTGGGTTCGTCCCATCGTTCGCGTGAAAACGATCGATGATCTCACCGAGCAGGTTGTTTTCCAAAACACGAGGAGAGACAACATGGAAGACATATTCGGCGAGGTCGAAGCCGACCAACAACTGGTTTTGCCTGCTTTCTCGAGGACTGAGTCGCATCTTTTAGTGCTGAAAGCGAAGTCAAACGATGAGCAGCCTTTGGCCACCGAGGAGTTGGATGATGCAAAGGCATTCGATATGAGATGGTTTTTCAAATTGAATGACGCCGCGTGCTCTTACAATAACGGCTCAGATTTCTTCATTTTGGTGAAAGATCATCACAATGACATACAAGATAGTGCGTCTGACTCGCTCCCAGGAATGCGAATTCGCATAGTTGCGCCTCTACACGTCACATCTTCCATGCACTGCGCGTCGCAAGTGAGCATGTACGCCGACGATAGACTTGCGTTGAGTCATTCGTTGCTCGCACACGAAAAGAAACGTCTCACTTCCGTGGACACGAAACATGAACTCGCGTTTCACGTTTCATTATTCAGTAATCATCTCACGCTCAGTCAAAACAAGCCAATGCCACTCCGTGTCTCCGAGGTTGGCAGCACTCCGGTGCCGAATTGCTGTTGGTTGGACGTCAAGGGCTATCCTCACGTGTGTTCGATGCTGCTCGTCGACGCGACGAGGACGCGTCTGACGAAAGATGAACCCGATGGCGATGATTTGAAACACTTATTAAATGTGTCGTATCGAAGCGTTTTGTTGATCACGAATTCTTCCGCGTGTAGCATAAAATGTTTAGCGTGGATGAAGGAGAGCACCGGCGAGAAAAATGTCCACGCAGACACGTTCGTCGAGATACCGAGCGGCCAAACGCATCCTGGCATGTTTCTCAAGTCGAGCGTCCAAAACGTTGAGAAAATAACGACACAAGAGTTCGAGCTTGGAATTTGTGTCGATTCAACGCCGGTACATGTGACGGTATCGGCGCGTTCAGAACCCGTGAACGTGTGCATCAACACGGCTTCTGGCCATAAACTCACATTCAACTGTTCTGCGACGATTTGGGGTGAAGATCAAGTGACGGACACATGGCCAAGCATTCAAGTCACCATACAACCAGTGCTCTCGGCGATCAATCTCACGCGAATCCCACTGGGCATACGTTCCAATTACATGCAGCATGTCAAGCTTGAGCCGGGCTCGCATCCCACTCCTTTCTCGTTGGATTTCAACTCTCGAGAACTGCAAAACATTGAGGATGCGCTCAATTCGGCAACCGTTCAAATCGCCGACCTGAGTTCACATTCTGATCAAAAACCCATACAGTGGAGCTGTCCGTTACACCATATGGTTAGTTATTCTGGCGCTTCGTGGGCTATACCGAACTCTGCGAATCCTTCTACGCAAGACATCAACGCCTTCAGAGAACTACGAGGAACGAACGAGGATGGTGAAGTTATCGATTACGTCAAACCGTTAATCGTCAAATTCATCGTCGAGCGCACGCATGAGGGATGTTTCCGAATATTCTTCACCGGAGGCGATGGTGCGTCATTGAAAGATGCGCCGATCGTCGTGAAGAATAATATAACCGAACCCGTCATTGTTCGGCAAGTCAAAGAGAGTGATCTCGGTATAAAGTCGACGAGAGTGTCTTTGAAACGAGTTACGGCGGATCAAATTGTCATGAAAGGCGTCGGTCACGCATATGCTTTGCGCGCACAGTCCGCGATGTGCTGGGCTTGGAGCATGCCGAGCTTTCCCATGAAAAGCCTCCGTCAAAAACGGAGAAATGCCGTGGCGGACGAACAACGCAACGCGCATAAATTCTTGGAAGTGTCAACAAGTAAAGGTGAAAAATGTGTCATTGAAATCAACACTTTGAACGCTCACTTTAAGGGTTTCATGCATCTCGGTGAGCTCTTCTTCTCGCAGCGCGACGGAAGAGCGATGAAAACGACGATAGTCGGAGAGTGGCGGGAGAGTACTTTTTACATCTTTCTCATGCACAGAACGGCCAGTTTCGATTCATTCTCGATCAGAAAAGAAATACTTGAACAGAGGCGTGAACAGTTGGGAAAGAAGATTCAGAAAGAAAAGCATCTATCAACAACTTTGGCTGGTTTTTCCATCACGCTCGTCGATCGCTTGTACAACGATTGCGTCGAACTCTTGCATACCTCCATCGATGATGTGTGCGTGCAACGCGGACGTAACTTAGTGTTGGGTCGTTCTATGTATAATTTCATCGGTGTCGGTTCACTGCAGGTAGATTTTACCACGAAAGAAGCAACCTACCCAGTCTTTACGTGGCATGACCCGTCCGTCGGGAAATTCATCGAGCTGTATGCGACGCTGAGCGAGAGTCTTTCGAATAATGTGATCGTACACTGTTTTAATCTGTGTACGCCAAAGGACGGTTTAGTGATCCGAGCCGGTGAAGAACTCGTCTGGCGATTGATTGAGTTTAGCAGAATCCTCAAAGCTCAGATTCCGGGTCAAGACGCGAAGACAGAGGAAGAAAATCCAACCGCAACCGCAATGGCGAAACGGCAGACTGGGAAAGACTCTTTGCTGCACATTGTGTCTTTGTCGATTCAACCCATCACGTTCATCGTGACCTTTACACCGAATTCTGGAATCAGGCCTTCGGATGCGAACGCCAAAATAGTCGCCATTATGACGTTTGCGAGCATGCATCGCCTGCATCTTTTGCTCGATGGGTTTAACAAATTTGAAGTGAACACGCTGCAATCGGTCTTGAGAAGAGACTTTGTGAGTTCCGTCAAATCAAAGATGATTGCGCATTCACTGAACATCATGACGTCGATGCACACGCTCACAAACGTGTCCACCGGTCTGGATGCCGTCAGTAAGGCTGTGGAAACCGGTTTCGGCGTGCTCGAGTCGTCGTCGAACCTGGCGCGCTTACCGTCGTCGCTCATCGAAAGAAAACGGATGCGCAACACAATTTTCGGCGGTGTCGTCAACGGTCTCAGCAGACTCAGTAAAGGCGTCACCGAAGGTGTGGTCGGATTATTCATCATCCCTTTTAAGGGTATCAAGAGTGGAGGCATCACCGGAGGATGTAAAGGATGCGCGAAGGGTATCACCAACTTGGTCGCGAAACCCGTCGCCGGCGTCATTTATTTCGCATCAAGAACTGTCGAGGGCGTGGCGAACACCGCTCGAGACGTGCAGAGCGCCGCGTGGGACATCGTGTCTACCGACCAGTCGTCGAAAACGCGGATCAGACGATTACCTCTCGCTGCTTTCTCGGATGGAATCATTCGACGATGGGACGAGAAGAGTGCGCGCGCCGTGTACTTGATGCGAACGAGTAGGGCGAGCAGTCGAGCTCTCGGAATTTCCTACTACCCCGCCGTCGACGATTTATTCGCATCGATGCACACGGTGTTCGGAAATCTCAAACTCATACTCACGAATAGAAGAGTCATGTGCGTGCAAACGGTGGAGACCGAGAAGGGCTCACCCAGAGACTCGACCTGTTTGTGGTACATCGCGTGGTCAGACGTCAGTTCAATTTGGATCGAAGACGTCGTCAACGTGAGCGTGCAGATAAACATCACGAACGACGGCGACACCACCAATCTCGGCTCGTCGAAGGAGTCGAAAATCACGGAAGAGTCGAGTTTTACGTTTCAAGCGCGCGCCGAGGCGGAGGCGTTTGAAATCGAAGCCGACATGCGCCGCAGCTGGAACAAATATCTCGATAGCATGGACGAAAGGTAATAGCGGCAGTCGTAACGATAGCGCGACGTGTATTAATTGATAATCATTTGTATTGTACAATCGTCCTCCACACCCCTAGATCAACCTCGAATAATCGTCTTCAGCAACGACTTGGACTCGCTGCGCAAGGCCATCTTTTCGCTCAACTCTTCTATTTCATTCTCCGTCAGTTCCTTAAAATCACCGTCCGCCGAATCCAACGATTCACCCTGTATCTTGCGCACTAAATAAATGATTGAATCGCGCTCTTGATTGATCTTCACCAATCTTTCCTTGAGCGCGCGTAAAACGCTCTGCTCTCGTTCGCCCAACTCGCGCCGCCGCTCGCCGTCGTCCACACCATCCCTCCCCGACGCGACGTTCCCATCGACCCCCCTCTCACCCCCATCCACCGACACACCTCCTCTCTCGCCCGCGTCCACCCTCTCACTCCCTCCCCTCTCTCCCGCGTCGTCCCGTCGAGACGTCCCCAACCATTCCCAAAACGACGCCGCTCCCCGTCTCTCTCTCATCGCCGCCAATCTCGCCGCCTCTCGCTCCGTCTCCCTCGCCCGAATCCGCGCCTCGATCCGTTCACCGATGCTCTGTTCACCCCTCTCCCCGAACACGTCGATGTATCGCGCGTACCACGCGCGCGGCGTCAGACTCAGCGCCATCAACAGGAGCGTCACCCACGCGATGCACGCGCGCGCGCGACGCGTCCCACGTTCGTGCACCGACCGCGGCCGTCGTCCACCGCCACCGAGCGACGACGATCGCATCGCGCGCGACGATGCGTGCGCCATCGCGCGACGATCCCCGCGCGCGCGCGTCGACATGCCCCGCGCGCCAATCTGCGGAGATTCAATTCATTGTCATCGCGTCACTCTCGGTCGCGCGCGATCGATCGATGTCGACGCCGAGATTCATCGCGCGAGGGATCGGAGGCGTGGAGGATCTTCGCGCGCACCTGAGGGACGACCGCGTGTTTTTCGGCCTTCTCAGGTTTTGTTTCGGGCGCGGGACGTTCGCGCGATGGAAATCCGTCTTTGTGCATTGGAACGGAAGCGCGTGTCCGGTGGTGCGAAGGGGACGCGCGAACGCGATGAAAAACGGGGTGGAGGAGAACATGGGACCGTGTAGCGCGAGCGTGACGTTTTCGGCGCGGGAGGAGTGCGATGTGGATGGAATCGTCGAGCGATTGGCGAGGACGGTGGCGGCGGACGGGGAACGGTTGCAAAGAGGCGAGACGCCGAAAGATTTCGTCGAGAGGATGACGACCATGAAGGCTGACATCGAGGAACAGTTGAGAGAGGCGAAGCGATTGTTTGAGGAGGCGCGAGGGAGTCGAGGGAGCGGGACGATGCGACGGTTGACGCTGAAGGAGATGGGACGGGATATGAGTCTGCGCCGGGCGTCCGAGGCGGTGCGCGCGGAATCTGGACCGTTTAATTGGTACGCGCTGCGCCCGGACGCGAACGGAGGGAGCGAGGTGGCGAACGCTGGGACGGGTTCGCTCGATGAACTCACGAAATGGCTGCCGAGTGATGAGGTGATGTTTGCGTTGACGCGGATCGGCTTTGGAAAGGGCGCGCTGCGACGCGTGAAATACATCTTCGTGCACTGGTCTCCGGAGAATGTGAATCCGCTCAAGCGAGGACAATTCAACGCGCAAGAGGACGCGATTCGAAGACTCGTCGGGAGCGTTAACATCAGTCACTTCGCGACGACGCAGGATGAATTGGACCCTCGCGAATTGATTGAGAAGATCAAGGCCAAGGTGGTCCTCGATGGGGAAGCCGCCGACAACGTCGACGATTTGTATAGTTTGGAATCGTACATGGTGTCGTGCGAAGAGGACACCGAGATGCTGAAGAAGGAGATGCCCGAGGCGCTCGAACAGGAATCGAACGGGTCGGCCGAGATGGAGGAGAAAGAGCCGACATTTCAGGAGGCGCTGGATTCGGTTCGGAGCAAATCGCAACCGTACAACTGGATGCTCTGCGAATTGTAATTTCATATGTTTGACTACACGCTCTGCGCGTCCCGCTTGGACTTTTTACCACGTAAGATGCCCGCCGCTTTCGCCGACTTGACGACGCCGCCGAGCTGAGCGCGCGCCGCCACCTTCTTGCTGTTGCGGCGGTTCAAGAGCTTGGGATCGAGCGGCCAGTACGCGTACGGCTCGAGCTTCGTCTTCTTCGAGTAGACATCGCCCGTCGTCTTACCCTTGGCCTTGTAGAGATCCGCACTGTGACGCTCGTGCGTCGTGCGCTGTCTCTTGACGCCTCTGGAGTTGTGCGTACCGGATGTTCGCGCAGATTTACCGGACGCGTTCGTGCGCGCGGTGGCGCCGCCGCGCGACTTGCCCGTTCTCGAAGTGTACCTGGACCGTCCACCCTCCGAACCGTCCTCCTCCGCCTCTTCGCGTCGTCGCTTCGCGCCTTCGCTCTCTTCGAAAATCATGAGCTTCCCGTCGGCGCCGGTCTTATACGCACCGTCGTCGTCCTCGTCTTCAAACCTTACGCGACGACGCTCGCCCTGAGGCAACATGGAGCGACGCATGGCGCTGTCGTCCAAGAGATCGAGCGGCGTATCGCCAGCCGCTGGAAGTCGCGCGCCGCCAGTCGCGCGCTTCGCCGCCGCCTCTGCCGCGGATCGCGGGCCTTCTCCGCCGCCGCGACGCGAAGCGGGCGCGAACGACCCACCGTCGCGACCGCCTCGGCCGCTTCGACGCGTTCGGCCGTCGCTATCGTCCAATTCATCGTCGCTGAAAATGTCACCGTCTCTCCACTCCGATCGTCGCGCCGTGCGCGTCGATTTCGCTCCGTGTTCGCTGCCGGCGATGGATGATTTTTTCTTCTTCTCCAAGCGAGTCTCTTCGCGCTTAATGTGCGCGATGAACGCCGAGTGTTCTCTCGGCACGCTCGCCTCGACGACGTCGTAGCCGCAGCGTTTGCACATGCGCTCCAACACGACGCGGACTTTGAGCTTGAATCGATTCTTCGAATCTTCGGACCAGTGCAATAACGCCGGGATGAGTCTCGGGAGTTCCGCCGCGAGCTCTTGTTGCGGAAGACGAACGGCCACAACCTTGACGAAACCCAGACACGATTTGACGACTTCACGAGATTTTCCCTCGAGCAACGCGCACACCGCCGGAAGTAACTCTGGCACCGTGGAGACGAGCGCGGAAGAAAATTCATAGAGTAATCTGGCGAGAGCCATGATGGTCGCCGATTGCATCGTGGGCGATGAGCCGACGATGCCCGCGAGGACGGTCAAGAAGAATCGTCGCACGCCCGCGCCCATCTGTTCGGTGTCCATGTGCGCGTCGTCCTCCTGGTCGTCTCCCGTGCCGAGCCACGCCGCGACGCCGGCGCTTCCGGAACGACTCCCACCGCGAGCCTTCTCGGCGTTTTTACGCTCGATGGAACGAGGAATGGAGATCAAGAGTTGGTACGCGAGAGTGCGCGTTCGCGCGTTAGCCTCCTTGGTGGCGAGGATGAGCTCGGAGAGGAGCACGGTGAGAGATCCCGCGCCGGCCATGTTTTCGGTACCGTCGCCGCCCTGTTCGGCGTCCGCCTCGGAGTCTCGCTCTTGTAAAGCGGGTAGAATTCTTCCGATGACTTTCAATCGGTAGCGTCGCGCCGACGGGAGACACGAATCGACGCCGGAGACGAGGAGCTCTTCCACCTCGTCTGCGTGCGCCTCGAGCCATTTCCCATCCAGCGCTTCGCACAGTTCGTTGAGCAACTTGTACGCGCGCTTTTGGATGACGCTCTCCTTCTCCAGGCAGGCGGGTCTCGCGATTTTATACACCATCTCGAGTCCTTGATCGTCGAGTCCCGAGACGAGGGCGAAGACGAGATCCATAAAGGTGCACCGTCTCGCCGTCTTGTCGTCGCCGCCCTCGATGAGGGCGTCCGGAGCGCCGGGATCGTCGGCCGTGACCTTGACCAGCTTTCGCAAAACGGTTCTAAAAAAGCCACCGAGCTGTTGTTGATCCGTCACCTTTGCGAAAGCGCCGATGGTGTGCGATAACTCTCCGCGGCGGGACGTCGGCGACGCGATGAAGAGATTGAACAAGATGGGCAAAAAGTTCCGCGCGTACTTTCCGACAGCTGCGAGCTGCGCCTCGGCGACGTCGACGGTGAACGATGCGGGCATATCGTCGTCGTTTGCCTCGCCCGCAGCGATCGTCGACGCGCCGTCGCCGGCTTCATCATCGTCGTCGACCTCGTACACCCCCGCTCCGATGCGTCCCTGGCGAATCAAGCGTTTCAATCCCTCGCAAATGGGACCCTGTAAATCGATTCTCGAGCTCAGTGCGTTACCTAAATCCTTCGCCATCATCGGGAACGCCTCCGCGGCGTCGTTGGGCCAATTCGCAAACGCCGGGAACAAGCTCCACAGCGCGTGCTCAGCCGCGCTGCATCGCTGCGCCTCGAACGCGCTCTGCTTGTTTCTCGCCTGCTCGGCCCGAGTACCGAGAGCACGCGCCTGCGGAAGAATGGCATCCGCGAAGAACGACATGCTCGCCCCGATTAAACCAGAACGTAACAAGGGAATGAGCCAGAGACGTCCGGTCTCACGACTCGCCGCGTTCATGATGTCGTGTTCATCCATATCCATTCCGTCTTCGTCGTCGCGGTTCGAGAGCTCGGCATCGATTGCTTCCTCGAGCTTCAACGGAAGCGCCTGAAGCACCTGTTCGGGACCCATGGCTTGAATAGCCGCCGTGATGCAGTCTTGTAATTGTTGTTTGCACATCAATTCGCTCGCGTGTTCACCCATCTCACCGAGCGCGTTCAAAGCGCCGGACAAGATTGGTCCGGAAGCCGGCCCGAGACGTATAAAGGCGCACGTCACGACAGGAATTGACACCGACCACGCACCACGGTAGCGGAATCCAATCGCGGCTTCCACGCTCGAAGCGACCGACATGAGCGATGTAGGTCTCGGTGGAGCTGCTTTACCCGAGGCTCGCGCCGACGCGATAGCCTTGATGCTGTCTTGAACCATGCCGGAATCGATGCACGAGCGCATGAGCGAGATGAGCGCTTCGGCAATCTCCGTAGCCACGCCTTCGTGCGGTGTGGCGAAGAGCTTCACGAGCGAATGAGACGTTGTCGGCAGCGTCTTCTCGGAAGAAGCGGCGTCGACGGCGTGCAGCTTACACTGCGCGCGCGCCAACAAGCGCGCCATGGAAATCACCTGCGTCGGCGCCGTGTTCAAGTTTGCGCTCGCCACCGCCGCCACCGGCTGCATCATTCCCATGATGGTGTCCGCGCTCACGCCCTCTCCGCTATTATCGCTCGTGGGGGAATTCACGAGCGCCAGAAGCGCCTCTGTCGCGTGTTGGGTGAGCAAGGGCTCGTCTAAATCCAACAAGCCGACGCACGCGTCCACGCACGCGCCGCACGCGGGTTCGTCGAGCGTGGGCAACAACGCCTTCATCGCGCCGAGCATGTACAACGCCTCCGTGGCTGCCGCAGTCGCACGCGCGCGAGCATCCTTCGCACCCGCCGCGCCTCGCGCCTTTTCCATTTCCGCGGCGGCGCCTTCCGGCGCCTCGCCGATTTTTCTCGCGAACGCCGCCGTCATCTCCCCGTACGTCTCACCCAATCCTCGAGCGTCGCCCGTGCGCTCCCGCATCCTACGCATGACGTCCGACAGCGCGTACACCGCCGCTTTTCGCACTTTCGGTCGACCGTCCACGGTCAAATTCAGCGTCGCCTGGAACGCCCTCTTTCCAAATTTTTCCGACCCTCCGCTCGCGTCCGCGCTCGACGCGCACCTCGCCAACAATTTCGCCACGTGTCGCATCGATTTCGGCGCCCGCGCGCTCACCACCCGTCCACACGCCATGATCACCTCGCACGTGCGCTCCATCTTCGCTCGCACCACTCGATCATCCGCATCCGTCGCCGCCTCCGCCGCCGCCGCGCTCACCGCCTCCAGCGCCTCCAGCGCATCCTCCCCTCCCGTCTCCGCCGCCTCGATCGCCCGCTCCAGCGCCCCGAACGCCGCCGCGAACACGCTCGTGGACGTCACTCGCGCCCCCGCGCCCTCGATCGCGGATTCGATGGCGTCACACACGCGCACGACGCGAGACGAGGACGCGCTCGCGCGTCCACCGTGCGCCGCGCGCAGTCGCGCGAGCGCGCCTCTCTCGCTCGCGTCGAGTCCATCGGCGTCCGAGACGCGGGGCGACGACATCACGGTCGTCTGCGCGCGCTCGACGACGTTCGAGCGTCGACGCGCGCGCGTCTCTCTCGCGCGCGCGTCGACATCGCATCGCGGCGGCGGCGGCGGTTCCGGTCGAGTGGGCGCGTTTTTTGTGTGTACTTTGTGTATTTCTTCATCGGGTACATTCGTGCTACTCTATGATACATGGTGCCTGTGCCTAAACCCTACTATCCACGGCGCGCGCCCGCGTGCGCGTCGAGCGCCGCGCTCGCTTTGTCGAGCTCGCGCGCGAGGGCGTAAAATTGCGTCACCGACATCTCCACGCGTTCGAACCGGCGTCGGCGAGCGCGTCGGCGCGGGCGAGGAGGCGCGATCACCCCCGACGTCTCGACGCCGGCGGCGGCGTCGTCGCCGTCGTCGGCGCCGTCGTCGGCGTCCTCCTCGAGCGTCAACCGCACGCTCACCCGCGACGCGCCGCTCGCGTTCGTCTCGCTCGTGCTCGCGGTGACGCCGACGCGCCAATCGATGTCCACGAGCCTCGGTCGACGAATCATTCGTCGATCGAATGGATGAATCGAATCGAATCGAATCGAATCGAATCGCGCGCGACGACGAGACGACCGAGCCGCGAATCGAACGAGCGTCGACGACGAACGCGGAGAACGCCACCGGTCGTTCGACGCCGCGCGCGCGCGCTCGGCGTCCACGGGCGAGAGAGACTGACGAGCGAGCGAACGAAGGGACCGCGCGCGAGTCGCGCGCGCACACACGGTCCTCCCAGACAGTGGTATCACCCTATGTCATACGTACCGTGTGTCCGAGTCTCTGCCATATACCGCGCGGGCGTTCCCGCGCGCGGGCGGCGGCACGTTCGCGCGAGACGACGACGCGCGCGGATGTCGACCGCGAATCCGTTCAGCGCGCTCGAGCGCGACGGCTCGAGCGTCGGTGCCGATCGCGCGCCTTGGTCCGCCGCGAACGACGCGTCGTCGTCGACGAAGAGACGCCATCGAGCGAAGAAACGCTCGTCCACCGCCGGCGCGATGACGCGCGAGGCGATGACGCGGGCGAGAGAGGAGGCGCACGCGGCGATGGAGCGGAAACTGAGGAATGGGGGAGACGAGTGCGACGCGTGGGGACGCGTGGGGAAGGGGAACGGACTCGCCAAGTCCGCGGCGAAGCGGATGGCGAAGGAGAGGGCGGCGGCGGCGGGACGACGAGACGAGACGAAGGAGCGGAACGAGGAGGAGGAGGAGGAGGAGGAGGCTGCGGGGGCGATGGTGAAGGAATCGACGCGCGTCGTCGATGGAGGAAAGAGCGAGCGCGCGTTTGAACCGAAAGTGTCCGAGGTGTTTCATCATACGTTTGCGGAGACGGGCGCGTCGTGTTGGTGCGTCGACGCGGAGGACGAATACGGGGAGACGACGACGATGTCCATCACCAAGGCGGTGCCGAGGGTGAGAAAAATCGTGAATGGGCGCGATGAGAGACCGGTGTTGGCGGAGGAAGAGAGGCGAGCGGTGGTGGAGCAGTGGAACGAGACGACGCGAATCGATCGAGCGCGCAAGGCGAAGGCTTTGAGAAAACGAGCCGCGGCGGAGGCCAAGGAGAGAGGGCGCGCGGAGGCAGAAGCGCCGAAAATGGTTGCGGATATCGGTTTACCGGACGCGCTCGTCTCCTCAGAGGCGACCGTGAGGACGACGACGCCACCGCCGGGCTTCGACAGAGTCGCGGCGTCGACCAACAAGGCGCCGCCGCCCGGTTTTTCGCGGGCACCGCCGGGATTTGAGGCGCCGGCGTATCAAGTCGTCCACGTACCTGTGATCGATCCATCCATAGAGGCGCGACAACGCGAACTCGAAGCGCAGGTTGCGACTTTGCAGGCGCAACTCGCCGCGCAGCAGTTGCGCGAATCGGAGCGACGCGCGCCGACGGATACATTCTACGTTCATCCGCCGCGTGGCGACTCCATCTGGTGAAGAGTTTATTTTTATTCGCTTGCTGCCGCTAAAATAAATATTCATTAACATGTAACAATACTGGTTCCTATTCTTTCTCTCGATTCTCGATCCGCGCCGCGCCGTTGAAACTATTCGCACCGTTGAAACTCGAGCTTCATCTTTCTCGGCGCCGGCCAGGTTGAAATGGCCGCCATGACGGTGTCGAACGATTCGCCCCGCGTGGCGAATCGGATTTGCTCTTCTCCCTTTTTCACGCTCACTCCAACGTAATCCATCTCGCCGTTGAACACGATGGCCGACGTCGCGATCAACCTGTCGCCGACGCCGATGAGTCCGCACTTGTCCGCCGCGCCGCCCGGCACGATCTCTTCGACGAAAATGTTCCCATTCGCATCGTTCGCCAAGTACATGCCGAGCGGTTTCTTCAGCTCGACGGCGTATCTCGCGCACCCGGGCGGAACCGGTTCTTCGTCGTCTGTCGCCTCCGCGTGGGCGTCGACGCGGCGAAGACGTCGCGTCGAAACGCGCCGCCGCGAAACGATCGAGGTCGCCACCGGGGACGCTTTCGTCACCGAAATCATCAGTGCCGAAACCTGGAAAGGGTACAAAAAAGAAGTCGAGGCACAATCGTCAGTCACGCGCGCTTCATTCGTCCGTTGATTCCTCCATCGTCTCAGAGAGTATGGTCACAAAATATCCACAGTGGGTATTCGGTAAAGTTTTTGGGTATCGGTTTCTATCTTCCTTGACGATGATGGACCAGAGGAGCGGAATACGTGAGTGGATCTCGTTCGACGGCTTTGAAACCGACGGGAAAAAGAAGGAGATGTAGCAGGGGTTCTAGAGGCCGTTAGTCATTGACAGACACGAAGCCCGCTTTACCCAAGCGTTATTTTATGGGCGTCTTCTGACACGACGGCGCACTTGGAAATCGCCGCGTGTAAAAATTCACCCAAAATCAAGAAAAAACACAGACGTTTCAGTCAAAGATGTTTCAGTCCTTCGTAACTTTTTTCACCGCGCCGAAACGCTCTAAAGGTGTCCTAAGATATTTTAACGAAGTCATCACGTACATCTTTGGTTTGACGTCGACGAAAAAAAACCACGAGGTCTCGCGTCAAGAATCATAAATTTCGTTTCAAAGGAAGCTCCACTGAACACGGAATCCTCAATTGAACTATGCCTTGATTCGTATGCATCACACGCGCGAACCTCGCGAGAAAGAAAACGTCACAATAGCCCCAAGCCTCGGGTTAACGAGATTCACAAGTTTGTTCGTCACCGTAAACAATCGGATGGTACGGACAAGTGCTTGTCGTCATCGGCTCGGACTTTTTCCACCAAAACATCGAAATAAACAATCCAAACGCGTCCAGCGTCACGGCGCGGTCGCATCGACCCCCGAACCGCATCGAAAAACCAACAAAAAAAACAACAAAAGTGTGTAGTGTGTAAAAATGTCCGACTCGCGCTCCGGCGACGCGGAACCGGTCCGCGCGCACTGCTGACGGTTCGCCGACGCGTCTCGAGCGTCCCCGCGCGCGCCGAAACGCACGCACGAAACGCTCTCGAACGCAATTCACTCTAGGCGAGACTGAGCGCCGCGCGCGTCACGAAACAGACGCGACGGTGACTCTAGTACATAGTCTGCCCGTATCGATCCATCCACTCGCGCACCCTCCTCTCGCGCGCGTCGAGCGTCGTCGCGCACCTCGTCGTCTCTCGCTCTCTTTCTCTCTCTCCGTCACACCCGCGCGCCCGCGCGTCGACCTCTCTCGACACCGACGCGCGCGCTCGCTCATTCGTTCCCATCGCGCCGCCAAACCCGCGGGCGCGGACGGCACTCGTCGCCGCTCGTTCGCGCGCGCGGTGCGAGCGCTCGCCATGACGGAGACGAACGAACGATTGGTCGTCAAGCCCGCGCTCGAGACGGTGCGCGCGTTCGACGGCCCGCTCGATCTCGACCTCGGCACGCTCCTCGCGAGCGACGGCGCGGCGCTCGACGTGACGGCGGCGGACGGCGCGCGGGCCGAGGAGGAGGCGCGCGAGCGCGCGCGCGATGTCTTGCAGCGACTGGTGGCGGAATTGTTTTCCCTGCCGAGCGAGAACGACGCCCACGGGAGGTTCGCGCAGTTGCCGGAACCGTCGACGGTGTTTCCGAGACTTCGCGCGCTGCCCCCGAGCGAGACGCCGCTGACGAAGTGGGAGCAGTTCGCCAAGGAGAAGGGGATTAAAAAGCGAAAGCGAAGCAAGGAGGTGTTCGATGAACAGAGCGAGGAGTGGAAGAGAAGGTATGGGTATCAAAGGGCGAAAGATGCGAATGAGGTGATCATCGCGCCGGCGAAGATGACGGATCCGGTGGGGAAGACGGAGGACCCGTTTACGATTGAGGCGAGAGAAAAGCGCGAGCGAGTGGTAAAGAATCGTGAGAAACAGGATAAGAATCTCATGAATGCGGTCGCGGCGAAGGGTGCGAGTGCGTTGCCGCCGACGTTGCGATTGGCGGTGAGTGGTAAGAAGGACACGTTAGCCGTGGGGAGCGGTAAGTTGGGCAAGCGCGACATGAAGGACGTCGCGTCGCGAGTCGCCCACTCCACAGCCTCCGTGGGTAAATTCAACGCTCCGGTTCCGGGAGACGACAAGGTGAAGATCAGAGGCAAACGCCGTCAGTTCAGTAGCGTCACCGACATGGACACCGAGCGTTCGAAGAGTCTCGAAGTCGTCCAAAAACTCTTGCGAAAGGAAAAGGCGGGCGGCATAGTCGACGTCAACGCCGCCGCGAGAAAGATCCAACAAGAGAAGGAAAAGGCAAACAGAAAGGCGAAATCCTCGAAAAAGTAAGTAGTATGTGTGTAGTTTTCATCATCAAATCGATATCGATCGTTCATTCGGGACTCCAACCAAACACCGAGCGCCTCGAGCTTATTATATAAAAGCTTTTACATTATTTTTAACAACGAAGAGTGTCACCTCGAAGTCTTCGCGCCAGCGCCATGTCAACCGGTTTGATCGTCATTCGTTTGGCATGTATCGCGTTGAGTTGTGCATCTTCGAGTAGATGAATGCGATAGTCCCTTCTCTGCCCATAACCTTTGCGAATGCACTTTTACTTACATTGCTGTCAAGCCACTTTACCAAACTTCCATATATTACGACCTTTGTCAGGCAACTTGCAAAGCTATCAACAGGTCCCGAGTTCAATTCTCGGAGGCCCCTACTTCAGGCACTTATAATGCTATCAAAAAAGCAGAAATGTGCTCTAATAAACATCCCGGGGTCTTAGCTCAGTGGTAGAGCGGTTGACTGCAGTACAACGTTGTTGTCTAGCAGCGACATTTCTTTTGTGAGGGGAGGGCTCGTAACTTCGGGTGATGCTGTGCGTTTTATTATCGATGAACGAGTGCGCTTACCGCAGTTGTTTAGTTTTGCTATTCATTTGTTCTTCACGGCTTGCGCGAAACTCACCTTGAGCTGGTGCTTGCCCTGCGCGCCCGATTTTTTGGCGTCTTCGCGAAAGTCTTCTATGTGGGTGCCTCCGATGGCGTCGTCGCGGCCTACGATGTCGTCGTCGTTCTCTTTCGAGGGGGCGGGTTTCTTTTTCTTTGCCTTCGCATTGTTCTCGTCGTCGACCGCGGTGGCGGCGGCGGCCTCGCCGTCCTCCGCGGTTAGATCGCTGGTCGACGCGTGTTTGCGCTTCTTGTCCTCGTCTTCTCCCTCTTTGAGAATTTCATCGTACAGGTCCTTCTCGTAGCCATCGATCTCTTCGCGCAAGAACGATAGTAAGTTCTTCTTCTTCATGTGTTTCACCTGCGCAGCCATGCCGGGAACCCAGTTGGACTCGCCCGTGGCTCTGTCCATCCAAGACGTCACCATCATCTGAAACTGCTCCACCGCCGGATTGAGATTCATCGCCACTTTTTCATCCTTCTTTTTCAAAGACGATGGAAACAAGCCGAGGAACAATATCACGTGTAGGTTTTCATCCTTTTCCGGATCTTTGTACCTCGCCGTCCCGGGATGCGCGAGCATTTGTCCATTCGTGCAATTTTCAATGCCTTGAATGAGAAGCTTGACGCGTGACCCGACCCAACCCTCCCATTTTTTGAAATCTTCCTCCGTCTTCGCGCTCACGGTGACCATCAAATAGTGTTTATACATGGTGAAAAACTTGAGTCTGGTCCACAAGTCCTCCCACTTGGCGGTATTCAACAAGATGCGCTTCGTCACCTCCTTGCCTCGTCTAAACTCTGCCTTGAGCACCTCCAGCGTGCTCACGGACACGTTGAACGTGGAGTTTTGCGCCGGATACGCCGGGGTGAGAATCTTCATGAGTTGGTATCTCTCAGCCTTGTTCACTCGCTCGTCCCAAACCTTCATTCCCGGCAAACCCTCGTCCACGATTGGCACGAGCATCACCGGCGTCGTCCACTGCCACGCCGACCATAATTGGAAAAATGAATACACCAACATCGACGGCGCGGCGTTGGGATACAATTGACACACCCTTGCCACGAGAATCGCCAAGTTGACTCCCCCGAAAAATCCGACGACGTTTGAGTACACGCCGCGTCTCTGCGCCCACAGACGCAGCGTGCGCAACGCCACCCTGAACGCGTCATGATTCGGCACCACTCTCAACAATTGATCCGCCACGCGACAACCATTCAACGACTTCACCCCGGGATCGTCTAAATTCATCAACACCGCCGTTTGACACACGTCCAAATCCTCCGGCACGCTCGTGTACGACGGCAACGACGTGTACGCCATATCTATTTCGAACCCTCGAAACACCGTCTTAATCTCCGGCACGATCGCGTCTCTCACCGGTACGATGCTCTCCGTCCCCGGATGATTTCTCACGATGTCATAAAACGAACCCGCGTATTCATTCTCTTCCCACCCAAAGAAATCCTCCTCTCGACTCAGATGTCTCGGTCCGAGACACAGCGTATCGATATCCGCCGCCGGTCCGTGCACGCCCAACCTATAGCTTCCAAAGGTGTACAAATTACACGACGGTCTCATGTCCTCCGTGATCCCCTTCCGCGCGCTCGCCTCGATCACCCACTGCTGCAACAGCGCGTTCAACTCTCCCAGCACCTCCTCCCGTCGCGCGCACTCCTCCGGGGACTCGTACACGTCCTCGTCGCGAAGGCGCGCGTCGAGCTCGGCGCTGCGTTTTTCATCCAGCGCGCTCGGTCCCTCGTTGGAGATGACGCGCGCGAGCGCGTCCGACGCCGCCGACGGCGCGATGGACGCGTTCGGGCTCGTCAGCGTCGCGCCGACCGCCATGTCGACGACGACGGCGGCGACGACGGGACGCGACCGCGCGACGATGAATGAGGGGGGGCGCGCGATGATGGGAACGTCGGTCCGTCGCCGCACAGCGCGACGACGGCGCGCAGGAAGGATTCGCGCGCGCGATGGGAACGTCGGTGACGACGACGCGGAGCGGATCGGCGACGCGCGCGGCGATCACGCGCGTGGGACTCGTCGTGTTCGTCGCCCTGAATGCGATGAGCGAGACGGTGAAGTTTTATAATCGCGACGCGACGTCGGCGACGGCGGCGGCGATGGGGACGCGAGGGAGGGCGAGGGTGGAGACGGTGAGCGCGCGCGTGAGGGACGAACCTGCGGCGGTGCGACGGGCGTTGGAGAGGTCGGCGGTGAACGAGAGGCAGACAACGACGACGACGAAGAGCGGCGAACGAGACGAAGAGAAGACGACGACGACGACGACGAGCGTGGAGGCGGAGGAGAAGACGACGACGATGCGTGGTGGGAACGCATCGACCGTCGAAGCGGCATCCGAGACGACGGTCGCGACGGTGAGCGTTCGAACGCGCGAGTGCGGCTCGCCCGCCGTGGACGGGTACGCGAAGGTGAATTTGACGTGCATGGCGTTGAGCGCCACGGCGCGAGAGTACGACGCGTCGGAAAGTGGGAGAGAAAATTTGCGCGCGCACGTGGAGCCGCACGCGTCGTACGACGGCATCGCCGTGCGATGGGGCATCGGTCACGTCGCGAACACGGCGGAGGAGTGCGCGGAAAAGTGTCGAACGCATCCCGTCAAGCCCGACGGCACGGGGACGGAAATGTTTCCGTGCAACGTCTTCGTGTGGTGCCCAAAGGGTGAAGGCATCGAGGAGTGTTTCGAGCTGGACGCGCACACGCACTCGCCTGGAGATTGTTGGCTGAAATTCAGCGAGACGCCGGAGAACGTGGAGGTGAACCAGCGAGGCGCCAATGACGCGAGCGGATTCGTGAATAAGGACGGCGCGACGTTCGCGCAGCGACATCCAAAAGCACCGAAGATGGTACACTGGACGAGCGGTGTTTTAGTATCAGAGGGGACGGAGGTGACGCCGGGCACGCTCGGTCCGAGAGCGACGTGGTAAACGAAGCGAAACGCGCCTCATAAGTCGTACGATTATTTGTAAAGCTAGTTCTTCTATTCGCCACTGCATCTACGAACTACTACTGCTACTGCTACTGCTGGACGAGTCGTCGTCCTCGTCATCCTCGTCATCGTCCTCGTCGTCCTCGTCCTCGTCCTCGTCGTCCTCGTCCTCGTCCTCAACATCGACGTCCCAATCCTCCTCGTCCTCGCCCTCGTCCTCGTCCTCGTCCTCCCCTCGAAGACTACGAACACGCGCGCGCGCTTCCTCCTCGTCCCTCTCCCTCGCCGCCCGCACGAGCGCCTCATCCAACGCTCGTTGCGCCGCCGTCCGCGCGCCTTCGAATCGAAACACCAACCGCGGCGTGTGTTTCATGGACAACATCTTCGACAGCATCGTCCGTATCTTTTGCGCGTTTCGCTCCAACGCCCGTCCCGCGACGTGTTCCTCCCCGAATCGACTCGATCCGTACAGCACGTGCACCGTCTTAAAATCTTTCGACACCCGCGCGTCCATGACGTTGACGCCCGTGCGGTCGAATTTATGATTGAGCTCCTCGTGCACCACTTGCACGAGCGCCCGCCTCACGCGCGCGCTCTCTCGAATCTGCGCCGGGTCTTGATCGATCGTTCGTCGCTCCATCTCGACGCGTCTCGTCTCGACGGGCCGCGACTCGCGCGAGACACCGAACGCGCGCGCCATCGCGCGCGGGACGCCCATTCGCGCCGTCGCGCTTCCGAGGACGCCGCCGCCGACGCCGACGGAACCACCGATCGCGAACGCGTCGTCGCGCGTCGCCCTCACCGATCGCGCGAGCGCGCGCGCGCGTCGACGCATCCCGAACGACGCGCGAGGCGATGAGTGTCGTGTCGTGTCGACGACCGACCGACACTTCGGGACGCGATGACGACGAGTCCTCCGCCGACGGCGACGCCGTCTCGCGACGACGACGGCGCGACCGCGTCGACGTCGACGCGCGTCGTCCCGAGCGTCGCCCTGGAGTGGGCGGCCGCGGGCGTGGGGTGCGCGCTCGCGGACACGATGTTCAACCCGCTCGAGGTGCTGAAAGTGCGCGCGCAGCAGCGCGCGTCGAGGGCGTCCGCGACGTCGCTGGCGCGCGAGGCGATTCGTAGGGACGGTTTCGTGCGAGGATTAGTCGTCCCGGGACTGACGGCGACGTGGATGCGAGGGTTGAGTTACACCGGGTTTCGCGTCGGGCTCTACCCGAGCGCGCGGGACGCGGCGGCGGCGGCGACGGGAGGGAACGGATTCGAGACGAAATTATTCGCCGGGGCGCTCACGGGTGGAGTCGGGGCGTTTGTGTTTAATCCCATAGATGTCGTGCGAGTGCGCATGCAATCGAGCGAGGTGGCGTATCGAAGCACGCTGTCGGCGTTCGGCGAGGTGGCGCGCGCGGAGGGCGCGGCGGCGGGACTCTGGCGCGGCGCGGGGGTGTGCGTGACGCGCGCGATGACGCTCTCTGGTTCACAATTAGCGACATACGACGCGAGTAAACGATGGTTTTTAGCCAACGGGTACTTTGACGAGGACGCACCGCCGTTACACTTTACGTCGTCCTTCGTCAGCGGCGTCGCCGCGCAAACCGTCACGCAACCCGTCGACACGCTCAAGACGCTCGTCATGTCACAGACGACGACGACGAACGCCGAACGACGAGGTGCCATCACCATCGCTCGAGACATCATCGCCACACACGGCGCACGCGGTCTATACCGAGGTTTTTTCGCCGCCGCCGCGCGTCAGGGTCCCGTCATGGTTATTCAGATGCCCCTCGTCGAGGCGTTGCGCAAATGTCTCGGATTGGAGTATTTTTAATTCAACGACGCGCGCGCGCGCGTTTTTCGCTCTCTCTCTCTCTCTTTCGTCTCTCTCGCGCTCTTCCGCTCTCGACGACCGACCGACGCATCGTCAAATCGGTCTCTTCGACGTCGGCGGCGCCAAAAATCAATGTGTCGTCACATCGCGTCTCGATGATGATTCGATCGCCTCGCGTCGCGTCGTCGGCGGCGGCGGCGTCCGCGGCATCGCGGCATCGCGGGAAACGGTCGTCGTCGATCGCGCGTCGCGCGTCGTCGTCCGACGATGCGTCTCGCGACGACGTCGACGCGTCGAAAACGTCATCGAAAACGTCATCCAAAACATCAGAAACATCAGAAAAGTTTGTCGACCTCTCCGTCGACGTCGAGGCTGAGTTTAAGCGCGGATTAGCGTTCGGAGTCGAGGAAATTCGTCCTCGATTCACCCCGAGCGCGATCTCGAGCGCCGATCGCGGGTTACCCATCGCGGACGCCCTCGTGGCGACGTCGGCGCAGGTGTTCGTCGCGGCGCTCGCGTTGTCGACGGGGACGCCGAGACCGTCGTGGTTGGTTCCGTTCGGACCGTCGTGGCGAGGTGCGGCGTATGTGCTTCCAGCGATCGCGCACGGGGCGAAACTGGCGAGTCTGTGGGTGTGCGGTGCGCTCGCGGCGAGAGCGTACGAGAGAGACGCGTTCGACGGGTCGTTGGGCGAGGCGATGCGCCGCGCGCTGCGCGGGGGGTGCTTCGCGACGGGATTGTTGCTCTTGGTGACCCAGAGCGAGGTCGCGGCGGAATTCGCGGTGAAAGACTTGGGGGATCCGGTGATGAACGCGTCGCGGGAGGGGGACGCGATACTGTACCGCGCGACGTCTGAGCTCGTCGTCGACGTCGTCTCCGAGGCGACAGCCATCGTGGGATGGCGAATGATTCGATGGAATACCTCGCCGACGGATCCCGAGACGATGTTGAGGGAAGAAGAGGAACGCGCGCGGCGGCGGCGGCGGTAGATTGTAGATTGTAGATTGTTTCAACTCGAGGCGCGCTCATCATTCGTCCCACGCGTCGTCGGCGGCGCCGGCGGCGTTTTCGTTTTCTTGTTGCGCGGCTCGCAGGTGCGGTGGCACCCACTTAGACGTCGACGGTGGAGGAGGACGCTCGTTCGTCTCGTTCTGCGCGGTGGATTGCGTGAAGGCGCTGTCCATCATAATCTTCCCCGGAGGCTTCGGCGGCGCTTCGGCGGCGGATTCAGCCGTCTTCGCGGGCGCCGTCGCCGCGGGTTTTTTCGATTTCTTCTCTCGCTCCGCCTTACGTTTCTCCGTGAGAAGGTTTCCACCGGAGAATTCCTCGCGCAATTTATCCTTGTAATCGTCAAAGGATCCGTTGAACACGCGCACGCTTCCCGGAACGGGCGGATCCGACTTCATGTCGCCCTTGGTGACGATCCAAATTTCATCGACGACGAGCGAAATCAGGCGCTCATCGTGCGACACCAACACGACGCCGCCCTCAAAATTATTCAGCGCCATCGCGAGCGATTCGATCGTCTCTAAATCGAGGTGATTTGTCGGCTCATCGAGGAGAAGAATGTGCGGCTGCTTCCACGCGAGCTCGGCAAACGCCAGACGAGACTTTTGTCCTCCGGATAACACTCCGATGGGTTTCGTCGCGAGCTCGCCGGACAGACCGAACCGACCGAGGTACGCGCGCGCCGTCTCCAGCGGCATCTCCTTGTCGAGACGCTTCATGTGCGCCACGCAATCCTCCTCCAGGTTCATCGTCTCGAGGTGGTGCTGGGAAAAGCGCGCGAGGCGAAGCTTGGTGTGACGATTGATCCACCCCTCGGTGGGTAAGATGTCACCCTCCAGAAGCTTTAAGAAGGTGGATTTACCGGCCCCGTTCGGACCGACGATGGCGACGCGACTGTCCATGTCTAAACCAAAGTCCAAGTTTTGATAAAGCGTTTGATAGCCCTCGTATCCAAAGGCGACATTCATGACGGAGATGCACGGCGGCGGCAACGGAGACGCCGACGGGAAGTTGATGCGCAGGTAAGGGTCGTCGTAATCCACGTCCACGCGTTCGCTCTGCAACTTTTCTAGCATCTTCATGCGACACTGAGCCTGACGCACCATTTTCTTGTGACCCTGACCGAACCTCGAGATGAATTGTTTGAGAGACGCCTCGCGGAGATTTTGGTTGCGCTGAATCGCCTCCTCGTTGGCTCTGTGCTCGGCGCGCACCTTGAGGAAGGTGTCGTACGAACCACCGTAGTAACGCAACTTTTTGTGGTGTAGAAACACAGTCGCGGTCGTACAATCGTTCAGGAAACCTCTATCGTGCGAGACGATGAGGACGGTTTTCTCCCACTTGCGTAAAAATTCCTCCAACCACGTCAACGCGTGGACATCCAAGTGGTTCGTGGGCTCGTCTAGGAGCAACAGATCGGGCTTCATGAACAGCGCGGCGGCGAGCGCGATGCGCATACGCCAACCACCGGAGAAATCTTTCGTCGCCTTGAGTTGCTCCTCGGGATCAAAGCCGAGACCGCCTAAAATTTGTCCGGCGCGCGCCGTCGCCGAGTCGGCTTCGATTTCGTCCAAGCGTTCGTACACTTCGTTCAAATCAATCCCATCAATCTGATCGAGCTCTTCGTCGAGCATTCGTTTCTCTAGATCAAGTAGATACAGACGCTCTTGATCCGTATCCACGACGGTTTGTATTGCCGACCTACTGTCCGGATGCGCCTCCTGTTCGACGTGAATGATGTGCAAAAATTCCGGTAGCTTGATGACGCGTTCGGAAATCGCCCGCAACAGCGTCGATTTCCCGCACCCGTTTCGACCGACCAAGCCATACTTGGTCCCGAACACGAGTTTCAGCGTACCGTCCTGAATCAACTCGTCTCGACCGCCGTACAACTGAATACCGTTGATGTGAATGTCCATATTCGAGTTGTTGCGACGATCCGCGTCCGGACCGCTTCGAATGTGAAATCCTAAATCCGCCGAGCTCAACCGACCACCGTTCGCCGCGATTCTCGCCTCGCGCTCGAGTCGAAGTTTCTCCTCCCTCTTCTTCCTCGCCTGTTCCTCCTGTTCAAGCTTGACGCTCAGCATCTTTCTCGATTTCGCCTTGCCTCGCTTCACCGTCTCCTCCGGCAGCGTCTCCCCTCTCGCCACTCGCTCCCCGTTCTCTCTCGCCCGCTTCACCCTCGCCAGGAGCACGCGATACTGTTGACAACACTCCATCGCGCTCTTCCCATCGACGAACGCCGCGATCGCTTCCCACCGCGCCTCCTCGCTCGTCGACGCGTCCGCCGACGCCGACGCGCCTCGCGCGCGCAAGCCCTCGATGAGACATAAATCTTCCTCCTCGCTCCACGTCCCATCCTTGGACGTCACCGATTTCCCCTCACCGCCCTCCCAAGACGCGTCTTTCTCCGCTTTCGCCTCCGCCTTGGCCGCCCTCGCCTCGTCTCGCGCCGCGCGCTTCGCCGCGAGCGCCGCCTTCTTCGCCTCCTTCTCCAGACGTTTTTGTTCCTGCGCCTCGAGCTTCTCGCGCTCTTTACGCGTCGACATGACTCGCGCGCTCGCGCTCGCCCTCTCGTCGCGATCGATCGATCGGTCGCCTCGGACACGTTCGCCGGTCGCCGACGTCGTCCGCGCGCGCGCGTTTTGACGATCATCGATTCGCATCGAGTCTCTTCGTCTTCAATCCATGTCGCGCGTCGTGCGCGGCGTGCGCCTGCGCGTCGCGCTCGACGACGACGACGACGACGATACCGATGCGATCTCGCTCGCGCGCGCCGATCTCGCGACGACGCGTCGCCGCGAGCGCGCGCTCGAGTCCCCGAACGAATCGTCCCCGAGCGATGACGACGAGGATGAGATTCGCGCGACGCTCGCGCGCGCGGCCGAGGACGCGCGCGCGCGCGCGATGCGCGACGCGAGAGACGCGTACGATGATGATCGAGAGGCCGTGATCGCGACGTACCGCGCGGAGACGTCGTGCGATAGAGAGACGGCGTCGTTGGCGTGCGCGCTCGTGATTCATCAGAGACGAATTCGTGACTTTACGCGCGGGTTGGAGGACATGCGCGCCATGGGATTCGACGACGAAGACGGCGCGGCGAGCGCGGCGTTGATGCGGTGCGATTTCGACGTGAGACGCGCGGTGGAGACGCGTCTCGCGGCGTCGCGGACGTAGATTAGAGATTAGATTATGACGTGACGTGACAGTTAGGATTTGGACGCGATTTCACTTCTCGACGCGACGCGACGCGACGCGATCGAGTCTCGCGCGCGAACGAGGTCGAGGAGACGGTGTTCGATTCCATGCGAGCGCGAGCGCGCGCGCGCGGGACGACGGCGACGACGGAGCGACGATGAGTTTCCGGGCGGATGCGAAATTTCGCGAGAGACGCGGCGCGCGGGACGACGTGGCGACGCGCGCGCGCGAGGCGAGAGAGGCGCGAAAGACGGAGAGAGTTCGCGAACGGGCGGTGGTGGTGTGTCAGTCCCACCGACGCGCGGGGGTGGTGAGGAGAGAGCGGAGGATGAGAGCGCGGGAGCGTCTCGACGACGCGTTGGCGCGGTTGACGACGACAGAGGAGGAGAAAGAGGAGAAAGAGGAGAACGACGACTCGTTGTCGATCGTGGTCGACGCGGTGACGCGTGAGGGTGTTCGTGGACTCGGTGCGGAGCGCGCGTTTCGAGCGTTCGCGGTGTCGCTGAAAAGAATCGAAGAGGTGAGCGCGCGGTTCGACGCGACGACGCTCGCGGCGTTGGCGGAGTCGGCGTTGGCGACGGTGCGGGACGCGGGCGCGAGGGAGACGTTACCGGCGCTCGTGGTGTGCGTGGTGAAGCTCGTCGTTCGATTGCGAGCGCGCGCGAAGGATGCGCGGGCGTTCGTCGAGAGCGTGCACGCGTCGGCGTGCGACGCGATGGCGGCGGCGGCGAGCGACGAGCGTTCGGAGCGCGGAGACGCCGTGATGACGATGTTGGCTCCGTTAGCGTTGGAACCGTTGCATTTTAAAACGGATGGTGTCTCGGGTACGTTTCAGAAATGTGTGGGACGATTACTTCGCGTGCCGCGTTTGAGAAAACACGCGCCGCGCGAAATGTTGGACGATCCGGCGACGTTGATTCGCCTCGTGCGCGCTTCGAGCGATCCATCGACCGATGATGGGAGGGACGCCGAGACTGTGATTGAAAATATTCTGGATCTGATGTGTAGAGATGGGAGACGGAACGAACACGTGCGTTCGTTCGTTGAAGCCGATGACGCCGCCGCGACTCTCGCTTTGCGGGCGCTATCCGGTTTGTCTGCGAGCGCGAGGACGACGTCGAAAGACTGGTATAAACGCTTCGTTTTGAAAGTGAACACGATGAACGAGACTTGGTTTCTAACGAGCTTGATTGGTGATGCGCGAGGAACGATTACGTCACCGGAGAAAGCCGCGGACGCGGCTTCACTATTCATAGAGTTGTCTCGTTCAAACGACGACGGCGCTTTTTCGGCAGCGGCGTTTTCGTCGGGTTATTTGCACTCTTTGTGGACCTATCTAGCGCGCGCACTGTCTCTGCCTCAGGAAGTGTCGAATGATCAAAAGTATTCCTCGACGTGGATCGCGTCCGCCTTTGAACGAAACGGCGCTTCGAGTTTGCCCGCCGGTGCAGTGGACCGCTTTCATTTTTTCTGTTCTGCGTACGCGTACCTCCTGGTCGTGTTACGAGATAAGAAATTCTTCGACGAACAATCGCCGTTCACACTCGGTGAGCAGCGGTCGATCGCCGTAGCCGTGAACACTATCGTCGTTCGGACGCACATTTCAAGCCAAACGCATTCGATATCAGTGAATTTGCAGCGCACCGTCGATGCGGCGAGCGCGTTGCTTCACGCGTTGACTGCGCGCGATGCGCGAAGGAGCTTCTGTTCAAAGAATCTATGGCTCGCTCCTAACTCTATGAAGTTGTCCCCAAGCGTCGCGGCGTCTGCCCTGCAATGTCAAATCGATGATGGCGTTCACACACAGATGACTGGCCTTCTGAACGATTGTCCGCAATCGATTTCGTTTGACGAACGAGTCAAAATATTTCGAGAGCTCATCAAAGCTGACAGAAAAAAGGCAGGATATCGACCGCAGGCTGGTGGTGCGGATGCGTCCCATCGTGACTCTTTCATTCGTCCGGTGGCGAACCTCGTCACGAGACGTGAGAGCGTGCTCGAAGATACGATGGCTTCCATTCTACCGCTCGGCTCGAAAGCTCGGGGTCGAATTCTGGTAAAATTCGTGAACGCTGCGGGTCAAGAAGAGGCAGGAATAGATGCCGGTGGTCTGTTCAAAGAGCTTCTGAGCGTTGTCACCGAGCAAAGCATGGATCCAAACCGCGGATTGTTCACGACAAACGCGAGCGGACTCGTATATCCGAGCCCTCGCGCGGCCGATACGCATGAAGGAATTTTGCAGCTAGAAATGGTGGGAATGATGGTCGGCAAAGGCATGTACGAGGGCATACTGCAAAATATCAACATGGCTCCATTCTTCGCGGCAACCATTCTCGGGAGTCCCAGAACGATCGACGATATTCCCAGTCTCGATGAAGAACTCGCTCGTTCCATCGTCCAAATTTTGGAATACGATGGTGACGTCTCGGACCTTTGCCTCGACTTCACGTGCACGGAAGAGGTGTACGGTGAAATACTGACAAAAGAGCTGGTCCCCGGTGGAAGTGACGTGGAGGTCAACGACTCGAACAAATTGTTATATGTTCATCTCTTGGCGGACTATCACCTGAACCGGCGAATCGCCGCACCGATGATGGCCTTTATGCGTGGATTGACTCACATCATCGACCGACGGTGGCTTCGACTCTTCAATTCAAAAGAGCTCAGCCTTCTTTTGAGCGGCGGTGAATCCGCCATTGACGTTGAAGACTGGGAAAAGCACGCAAAATACTCGGGTGGGTACACTGCGAGCAGCACCGCCGTGAAGAATTTCTGGCGCACCATGCGCAAATTCTCCCCCGAACAACGCCAAAACGTCTTAAAATTCGTTACGTCATCACCGAGACCGCCTCTTCAGGGATTCAAGCACCTCAATCCACCGTTCGTGATTCACAGGGTGCGATGCGAGGCGTCGGTTTTGGCGCTCGTCGGCGGCGCCGACGTCAAACGACTTCCGAGCGCCAGCACGTGCTTCAACATGCTCAAACTACCCAATTACCGACGTTTATCGACGCTCGAACGCTCGGTGGCGTACGCCGCCGAATCACGGGCGGGATTCGAGCTCAGTTGACGCGCACATTCTTTTCTTTTCGTCTCTGACGCCGCGACGTGTAAAATATCACTCCTCCGCGAGACTCCCGCACTCCCCCCCACGCGTCGCGCGCGATGCCGAAGCGTGGCGGGAAACCTCGCAAACACGACGGCCCGACCCTTCCCGGGATCCTCTACCGCCAGCTCGACGGCTTCGACGACGGCGGCACCGAAGGTCGCGAGCGCGCCCAAAAGCAGAGCGGCGCCAAGAGCGACCGAAAGGCGCGCCGCGCCGCCGCCAAGGCGAGCAAGGCGGAGAAACGCCGGGCGAGCGCCAAGTGGAAGGCGGATGTCGCCGCCAGACGTCGAGACGACCGTCGGCCGACGCGTCGACGGGATGAGGGCGAGAACGCCACGACGAGCGCTCGGGGCGGCGGCGGTCGCGATGACGACGAGGGCGACGACGCCTCGCGTCGAGACGCGACGCGGAAGCGTCGAGACGTCGCCGACGACGTGAAACGGGGGCAATCGAACGCGCTCGCGGCGGCGAAGAGGGCGAAGACGGCGCTCAAGGAGAAGAAGAAGCCAGCCATGCGCGCGTCGATGCTCGAGGCGTACGAACGGGACGAGGCGGCGGCGAAACGATTGGAGAAAAAGTTAAAGGGACGCAAGGGACCGGAAGATGGATTGGATTCGTTGTTTGCAGATTTACCGGGGATGGATTTTCTGGGTGACGACGAGGAGGAAGACGAAGAGGAGGAGGAGGTGGAGGAGAGCGAGGCGAGCGAAGAGAGCGAAGAGGAGGAGAGCGAAGACGAAGATGACGAGGAAGACGAAGAAGAGGACGAAGAAGAGGAGGAGGAGAAGAACGTGAAGGCGGCCCCCGCACCTAGCGCTGCGAAATACATTCCTCCGGCTCAACGAGCGTTGATGGCGGCGGCGGCGGGAAAATCTCCCGGCTTTGAGCAGTGCGCTCGCCAAATTAGAGGTTTGATGAATCGTATGGGCGAGGCGAACGTCGCCGGGATCGTAAACGATGTCGCAGAGTTGGCACAAAAGTTTCCTCGTCTCGAGGTCTGCGATGCGGCGACGAAAGAGATCATCATAGCGCTCACGGAGGGTCCGCGAGCGAGCGATCAGTACTCAGCCGCCGTCGCCTGTTTCGTCGCGGGCCTCGCGGGATCCATCGGACCCGAGGCGGGTGCGCGCTTTGCCTCTGCGATTTGCGTTAAATTAGAACAAGAACAGATGGACAGTAAGGCGAGGTCTTGCAGTAACTTGGTGAATGTCCTCGCTCGACTTTACACGTGCGGGTTGTTGCCTTCCGCGTGCTGTTACGGATTTCTCGTGACTTTGGCAAAGGGCTTGACTGAATTGGACTCGACGCTGATGCTAACGCTACTTCGAATTGCTGGAAATCGTCTGCGTTCGGAGGATCCGGTCGGTATGAAGGAGTTTATCCTAGCCCTGCAGTCACGCGTCGCCGAATTACAAAAAGAGCGAGGAGACGGTGAAGATGGCGGACAACTCTCAAAGCGCGCGCGCTTAATGTTAGAGATGGTGATCGATCTGAAGAACAACAAAAAGCGAGACAGCGCGCAAGACGTTGGGAAAGATCAGTGGGGGTATCCGACGGCGCTTGGCAAATGGTTGCGCAGTACGAACATGGGTGAAGCCACGGTGGCGCTTCGCGCTGTCACGTATGAGAAACTCATCAAGACGGAAAATCAAAAGGGTCAGTGGTGGTTACCCGACGCCGCCGGTACGGAAGAATGGTTTGCGGCGCGCGCAGCGCAAGGTGCGATCGCAGAGCAGTCTGGAAAGACGAGAGAAGGAGGAGAGTTGCTGCAACTCGCCAAACAGATGCGCATGAATACGGAGACGCGTCGCGCCATTTTCTGCATTGTCATGGGCGCGGACGATTACGCGGATGCTCTCGAACGTCTGCTGCGTCTGCCTTTGGCTAATAAGCAAGACCGGGAGATTCCTCGCGTTTTGCTCGAGTGCTGTCTGCAAGAAAAGGCTTACAATCCCTACTACGAAGTATTGAGTACGAAACTGTGCGAGCGCCAGCGCACGCATCGCCTGACTTTTCAGCTCTGCATCTGGGATCAATTAAAAGAGATCGACGACCCGTCGTGCTCGGTGCGTCGTATTTCAAACCTCGCGCGATTCTTCGCCGGTTTGGTGCTCTCCAACACGCTCGCTCCGACGGCGTTTAAGGCTTTGGAATTCGGCGTCGACGTCGCCCCGCGCGTCACCCTCCACCACAAGCTTCTCCTCCAAGCCTTACTCGACGATCGTTCCAAGACTTCCACCGCGGACGCTCTCTTCCAAAAGATCGCGCTCCACCCCGAACTCATGTCCGCCAAGGCTGGATTCTTACGTTTCCTCCGCGATCCGGATTCCCTCTCCGCCGTCGCCGCCGGCGGCGCCGCCGCCGCCGCCGCCGACACCAAGCGTCTCGCCGCCCGCGCCGCCGCCGCTCGCAATCTCCTCGGCGGCGTCGCCTAGACCATCCAACATCCCGCGCGTCATTGTCACCTTCATCTCACGCGCGCGCACATTCCCACTCCCGCCCGCGTTCGCCTCACCGCGCCGCCGTCCATCCGTCTCGCCTCTGTCCCGCGTCGACGCCGCCTCGAGGGCGTCGTCGCCCTCGTCCCTCCCTCATTCGCCCGCGTCCTCATGTCGTCCGCGGTGGCGCCCCGTGGCGCCCGCGCGGGTCGAGCGATCGCGCGCGCGGTGTCGGAGACGTCGCACCGCGCGTCGGCGTCGGCGTCGGACGCGGCGCGCGCGGTGGGGACGCATCAGCGCGCGCGCGCGATCGCCGCCGGCTCGAGCGCGTCGACGATGGGACGCGCGAGCGCGTTCGCGCGAGGGCACGCGACGCGTGGGCGAGGGGTGGATGCGTGGTGCGCGTTGTGGAACGACGTCGGGGGCGCGAGGACGTTCGCGTCGACGTCGGGATCGGACGGTGAGGGCGAGGAGGGCGAGGACGGCGCGCGCGAGGAGGGCGGCGAAGACGCGGAACGCGACGATTCGTCGACCGAGTCGGCGGTGGAGACGGAGGGGGGCGACAAGGGGTGGGTGTTCGGGGTAAAGAATCAACGTCGACCGACGAGACGCGATAAGGGGTCGTACGATGGGTTTTTGACGGAGATTGATTCGTATCCGACGAGAAACGACATTCGAGACTTGTACAACATGAGAGAGTGGGTGGAGGCGAGTCTGGAGGAGAGTTACGCCGAGGTGGAGGCGTTGGCGGATAAGTTGATCAAGACCATGGAACAAGGGGAGAAGTTGCGAGAGAAGTACGGGGACGTCGTTCCGGGTGGAAACTTTGAAATCGAAGAAGACCCCGACGCCGTGTTGACGTGGACGAGCGAATTCGTCATGGAACCGGGCGACGTGCAAGAGCACCCTCTCAACTGGAAAGTGTCGGTCGAGGTGAAACTGAGCGAATTACAACGCGTTACGGGTCTGAGCGACGAAGCGATCGAGTACGTCAAGCTGTTGGTGGATAAGAGATATAATCCCAAGCAAGACGTCTTGCGCATCGTCTGCCGTCGAAACGAAAACCGCGAGCACAACAGACAGTGGTGCTTGAAGGTTTTGTACGATTTGATTCAGGAGGCGAACAGAGAGTACCCGAGCGAGTCGTATCAATTCACGGGTAAATTCGTAGAGGGCGCCGACGCGAAGGGCAGCGCCGCGAGCGGGGCGTGAGCTCGAGACATTTTTAATTTGAATTTTAGCGTTTCTGTAACCGTACCGAGTCGTCGGCGTCGCTTCGCATTGAGCGGGAAAATTGGAAGATAAAATACTCACACATTACAATGAATGAACGACGCCTCTGTTTACTTCTTAGACTCATCGGCATACTTACCCTTGATGACGCCGTACAAGCCCGCACCGACGATGGCGATGGCGGAACCGATGAGCGTCTGCGTCGAGATCTTGTTACCGAAGGCGAGGATGCTGAAGCCGATGACGAAGATGCGCTTACCGACGTTACCGACGGCGTGGGTCACCGGAGCGACCTTGCCGAGGGCTTGGTACGCGACTTGGTTATACATATGGTAGTAGAAACCGACCGAAGCGAGGGCCATCAAGAATTCAGTCTTGCCCTTGACGGCGATGGCTTGTTGAATGCCGGCGGCGAGCGTCGGGCCTTCAAAGTAGATGGCGAACGGCAAGCAGAACATCAAAGCCACGATGGTGACCCAGTTGTAGAGGTTGAGCGGACTCATTTTGCTCATGAGCTTCTTGCTGAAGATGGCACGC
>MDTE01075288.1_pt1 | contig 53921 bp, 59 predicted proteins | sample 811231 | NCBI WGS metagenome assembly MDTE01 (sample SAMN05326651, study PRJNA326480) | marine metagenome | isolation source: seawater | place: Indian Ocean: Red Sea | collected 2010 | reverse complement strand
TTATTTGGAGCGGGCAAAGGGACTTGAACCCTCGACCTTCTCGTTGGCAACGAGACGCTCTACCACTGAGCTATGCCCGCAGAAAAATGATTATAATACATTATTTACAATAAGATCAATATTAATAAAATGAAGCTATAGAAAATTTAATTTATCCATTATAATCAAATTATGAAAGATAATTTTCCTAAACTTATTCCAGTTTTTCCTTTAGCTGGTGTTATTTATTTCCCAAAAACAAATCTACCTCTCAATATTTTTGAAGACCGGTATTTGCAGTTGGTAAATGATATTATGAAATCGAATAAACTTATGGGAATGGTTCAGTCTAAAAGATCGGGAAATGAAGTTTACAATGTTGGATGCCTGGGAAAAATTAGTAATTTTAAAAAAAATAATGATGGAAGAATTCTTATAAATTTAACAGGATTAACAAGATTCGAGGTAGTGAAAGAAATTAAAAATGCTAAACTATATAGAGAATTTGAAGTTAATTATGAAAAATTCAGTATAGATACTAAAAGTAATGAAGAAAAAATTGATAATGATGTGAATTTGTTTGAACTGTATGAAAAAATTAAAAGTTTTTTTATTAAAAATGGTCTTATATTAAACTGGAAGGAGCTCACAAATTTAAAATATGAAGAACAGTTCAATACTATTGCCATGATAGCTCCAATTTCAAATGAAGAAAAACAAACAATTTTGGAGTCTATAACTTTATATGAAAAAGTGAAGATTATTAATGAAATAATAGAATTTTACTTTCATGAAAAAAATGAAGGAAATATAACGATTCAATAATTTAAAAAATCAGTCCTTTGTCTGAAACTATTTGACTAAATCTTTTTATAAAAAAATTTTTACCGATATTTTTTAAAGCAATATTTTTTATTGGGTCTAAAAGTTTACTACTTTTAAAAAAAGAATTTGTCATCTCTACGCCTAGTCCTAATATTATATTTTCTGGTTTTCTTAAATTATAAAAATCATTTAATAAACTAGAATTTTTTATTTGAAGCCCTAGATTTAATTTCTCTTTTATAAGATCATTTAATTTTTTAATATCTCTTAAAACTAAATTAAAGCCTTGGCCAGCTATTGGATGTATAGAATGAATACCCTCACCTAATACTAAAGTATTTTTTTTAAAGTATTTAGTCTTTAAATCAAGATTAACTGGGAAAGATTTAAAATCTTTTATTTCTATTTTAGTTTTTAAAAAACTATTAATTTTATTATGTATAATCTTTTTAATATTTGAAAAATTTTTTTTGTAAAAATTTTTATTTAATGTCCATACAACAGAAAAATAGTTGTCCTTGAAAGGCAGAATTGCGAATGGTCCTTCATTAAGAAAGTATTGCATTGCAGAGTCTATTTTTTTGTTGTGCCTTACTAAAGCAGTAACTGCAACCTCTCCAGTATTTTTTTTGATTGATCTTTTGCTGACTAAATTTTCATAAAGCTTAGAATATTTACCAAGACAAAGTATTATAAGATCATAAGGTTTAGTGACATTATTGTATTTTATTTCTGTTTTTTCTGAGTTAATTAAGGAAATATTTTTATCAAATATATTTATATTTTTTTTAGTTTTAATTCTTTTTATTAAAAAATTACGAATTTTACTATTTTCAAAAATGTAAACTAAGTTTTTATCCTCATCACTATAATTTAAAAAATTATATTGTTTGCTTTTAAATTCATGAAATAAATTCATTGCCTTACATTGATAAAACAGTTTCTTACTAAATTTTATTTCTTTATTTAAAAAATCTAGATTACTTTGAGAAACTGCTGTAACCCTGTTGTCCTTTTTATTGTTATTGAGAATGTTTTTACAATAAATATCTACTTTCAAATTTAAGTTTGCCATACTAAGAGCTGTTACTAGACCTGTTAAACCATCGCCAATAATAGATATTCTTAAATTTTTCATATTTTTAAAATTTTTATCAATTAAATAAAAATGATACAAAGTATATTTAATGATTCGTTAAATGAATAGTACAATTATTAGCACTGTAACAAATTTTTTAAAAAAGCGAACCCTTGAGTTTGCTGGTTTATTATTAATAACTGTAGCGACCTTATTCTTTATTGCTTTAATAACCTACGCTCCAGATGATCCGTCTTTAATTTCAAATAAAAATAATGAAATTGTCAAAAACTTTTTTGGAATTTATGGAAGCAACATCTCAGATTTTTTACTGCAAGCTTTTGGCTTGTTAGCCTTTTTACTACTAATAACTATAATATCTTGGGGTTTTAATTTAATCCTAATGAAAAAGATAGAAAAGATTATATTAAAAATATTTTATAGTATTTTATATTTAATATCTGGTTGTACATATTTATTTATTTTAGATTTAAAAACATTTTGGCTTAACCATCATGGTTATTCTGGATACTTAGGAAGATATACCTATGATGTCTTTGGTAGATTTATTCCATCTATTTATATGGAAGGTGTATATTTTTCTTTTATACTTTTTTTTCTAACTTTTTTATTCTTTATCTTATCAACTTCTATTAATTTTAAATCAGTTTTATACACTTTTTTTAATCTCTTTTTTAACAAAAAGAAAAAAACTTTAGGTGAAGCAAACCAAGAATTAGGCGATTACGGTGATAGTAAAAAAATTGAAGATGAGAAGCCTCAGCAAACTTTTAAATTTGAAAAGACGGAAAATACTCTAGAACAAAAAAATCCAAAAATAAAACTAAGTTTTAGACTTCCTTCGATAGAACTCTTAGAAAAGAATTCAAATAAATTGAATCCTGGTGATGTTAATAAAAATCAACCGGATCCAAAATTTATGGAAAAAATATTATTAGACTTTGGAATAGATGGAAAAATAAAAAAAATTAATAACGGTCCTGTTGTTAATTTGTATGAGTTCGAACCTGCCCCAGGTATTAAAGTATCAAAAATTATTAATTTATCTGATGACCTTGCAAGGAATACAAGTTCGACTTCAGCACGGGTTTCAGTAATTCCGGGTAAAAATACAGTTGGAATTGAAATACCAAACGATATTAGAGAAAGTGTAACTTTAAGAGAAATTATTTCTAACGAAAGATTTAAAAATAAGGAAATTAAACTTCCTATAGCTCTTGGCAAAAGTATTTCTGGAGTTCCTCTTATTGGTGATTTAAGTTCTATGCCACATTTATTGATTGCTGGAACTACTGGTTCAGGTAAGTCGGTTTGTATAAATACTATAATTGTTTCTCTGCTTTACAAGATGAGCCCTGACCTTTGTAAATTTATTTTAATTGACCCAAAGATGCTAGAATTATCTTCTTATGAAGGTATTCCTCATTTATTAACTCCGGTCATTACTGATGCTAAAAAAGCAACCTCGGCATTGGGTTGGACTGTTAAAGAAATGAACAACAGATACAAACTTATGAGTAAAGTTGGTGTTAGAAACATTGATGGCTATAACACAAAGCATAAATTAAAAATGCCTTACATTGTAGTTGTCGTGGATGAAATGTCGGACTTAATGATGGTAGCTGGTAAAGAAATAGAAAATTATATTCAAAAATTATCTCAAATGGCTAGGGCGGCAGGTATTCATATAATAATGGCTACACAAAGACCAAGTGTTGATGTGATAACTGGAACAATAAAAGCAAACTTTCCAACTAGAATTTCTTTTCAAGTAAGCTCTAAAATTGATAGTAGAACTATTCTTGGAGAACAAGGAGCTGAACAACTTTTAGGTAAAGGTGATATGCTTTTCATGTCATCAGCTAATAGAATAGTCAGAATACATGGACCCTATGTTTCAGAAAAAGAGATAGAACAGGTCTCTAGTGTTTTAAGAGCACAAGGCGAACCTGACTATTTGGATGAAATAACAATCAATAATAAAAACGATAGTACTGAGATTAGTGATGATATTGAAATTGATGAACTCTACTCCCAGGCTTTAGAAATTATTAAATCAGAGGGCAAAGCATCTACTAGTTTCTTACAAAGAAAATTACAGATCGGCTATAATCGAGCGGCGAGAATTATTGATATGATGGAAGAAAAGGGAGTTGTAAGTAAAGCTAATCATGTTGGGAAAAGAGAGGTATTATAAGCCTTGATTAAGAATAGATTTTATTATTATTTATTTTTTTTCATTTTTTTTTTAATTTAGCTGTAGCAGAAGAAAAGGGAAAGATTATAGAAAATTTAAAAAATTATCAAAGCTTAGAGTTTAGTTTTTTACAAATTACAAACGAAAATTCTGATATTGGATTTTGTTATTTAAACTTTCCTGGAAAATTAAAATGTAATTATGATGACAATAAAAAAAAAGAATTGTTAATTAATGGTAAAGATTTATATATTACACAAAAAAGATATAACAAAACTTCGTATTACCCTCTTACAAAATCACCATATTTAAAAATTTTAAATAAAATCGAGTTAATAAAAATAATTAAAAAAAGCGAAATTAAATATTTGAAAGATAAGATAATATTAATTAATTCAAATAATAAAGAAAAAAAAATTAACATATTTTTTGATAGAAATGATCTATCTCTTAAAGGTTGGGAAATAGAAGATCAGTTTAAAAATAATGTTACTTTCCTAATTGAGATTATATCTATAAATAAGGAAGTTAGTGATGATAAATTTCAACCTCCAATATTAAATTAAGCTACGAAATCAACTTCTTCTTCTTTAAAAACTTTAAACCTTTTTGATTTATAATTTTGTAATGCGTGCTTGTGATCCAAACTGCATGTATGTACCCAAATTCTGTTTATTTTTGTCTTGAAAGACTGTTGCACGGAATGTTGAAGTAATTTTGAACCTAATCCTTTTCCTCTATATTCCTTGAGAAGACCCATATTTATTAATTCAACTTCATTTTTTAATGGGTGATACTCTTGTTCATAGAAACCTGCAAATTTTTCATTTACTTTCATTATCCAGGTTTCAAGATTCTTATTAGAGACATACCTTTTCCATTCTTTGTCAGACCATATAAGTCTATCTCTCCAATAATGCTCTAGTCCAACATTTTTATAAAAAAATTTATTTATATTAAAATCTTTTTTGTTATCCAGCTTGATTATTATATTTTTAGGTAAATTTAATTTAAGATTTTTATAATCTGAATTTTTTAACTCTAGAAAGTATCTATAAACTTTGTGAATCATTAGCTAACCATTTTTCCAATCTTTTCACCTGCAAAAATATGAAAATGAAGGTGTGGAACCTCTTGACCTCCGTCGTTTCCTATGTTTGATAAGGTTCTATAACCTTTTTTAGTCGCTCCTATTAATGTTGAAACGTGTGAAATAGCTTTTAATAATTCAGAAATTTCTTTTTCTGAAGCTTTTTTATTAAAATCGTCTAGGTCTATATACTCACCCTTTGGAATAACTAATACATGAATTTTTTTTTGTGGGCTGATATCATGAAAAGCAAGAACATGATCATTTTCGTAAACTTTTTTACAAGGCACCTCACCTCTTAAGATTTTAGCAAAAATATTGTTTTTATCGTAACTCATTTTACTTTCGTCTTTTTTTTAATTCATCCATAACGTCTTCAATCTTAATATTGTTTGCTTCTAGATAAACGAAAAGATGATATAACACGTCAGCTGTCTCGTGAACTTTATTTGTGTCTTTTTCCACAGATTCTATGAGTTCACTTATTTCCTCTTTAACCTTACTTAAACTTAGTTTTTTATCATTTAACAATTTATTGGTGTATGACTGGTCAATAGGTGTTTTTTTTTCTACCCCTAATAACTTGTATTAATTCTTCTAAATTTTTTAGCATTTTATAATCTTACCGATACATTCTTGGAATTCAAATATTCTTTGGCCTCTTTAATTTTATATTCACCATAATGAAAAATGGATGCTGCTAAAACTGCACTAGCACCTCCCTTTACAATTCCATCGTATAGGTGATCTAAAGTTCCAACACCCCCTGATGCAATAACTGGAATATTTGTGCTTTGAGTAATTACTTTTAAAAGATCAATGTCATAACCAGATTTAGTTCCGTCTCTGTCCATAGATGTTAACAAAATTTCACCAGCTCCATTTTTTTCAACTTGTTTGGCAAATTTAATAGCGTCAATACCAGCTTTGTTTCTACCACCATGGGTAAAGACTTCCCATTTATTATCTGAAACTTTTTTAGCGTCAACAGCTACTACAATACATTGTGACCCAAATTTTTTTGAAGCCTCTTTAACAAAATCTACATTTTTTACTGCAGCAGTGTTAATTGAAACTTTGTCTGCTCCTGCTAATAGTAAATCAGTAATATTTTGAATAGTTCTCACTCCGCCTCCAACGGTTAAAGGAACAAAACATTCTTTTGCAGTTTTTCTAACAATATCAATTATCGTATCTCTATTTTCATTTGATGCAGTAATATCTAAAAAACAGATCTCATCAGAACCTCCATCGCTATAAATCTTGGCCTGCTCAACAGGATCTCCGGCATCTTTTAATTCAACAAAGTTTATGCCTTTAACGACTCTTCCGTTTTTTACATCGAGACAAGGTATAATTCTATTTTTAAGCATTAATCTCCTTCGCTAGCTCATCAAGTTTAATATCACCGTCATAAATAGCTTTGCCAACAATTATACCTTCAATTTTTTTATTATTTAAATCTTTCGCTTTCTTAATATCCTTTATTGAAGAAACTCCACCAGAAATGACGACGGGACAATTAGAAATTTCAACAATTTTTAATGTCTCATCATAGTTAGGACTTGTTTTCATTCCGTCTCTATTAATGTCTGTAAAAATAATTCTACTAACACCGAAATCATTCACTTCTTTAAGGTAGTCTGTAGTTCTAACATTTAAATTTTCTCTCCAGCCAGATACTGAAAGATTTCCATCCTTTGCGTCTAATCCTAAGGCAATTTTATTTTTAAACTTTTCACATGCTTCTTTTAAAAATTCTTTATTTTTAATTGCACCACTACCTAAAATTACTTTCTCTACTCCTGCTTCGATATATTGATTAATGCTTTCTATGTTTCTAACACCACCACCTATCTCAATTTTTAAATCGTATTTACTTACTATTTCCTTAATAATATCTAAATTCACTGTTTTACCTGTCAAAGCACCGTCTAAGTCAACGATGTGTAAATTTTTGAAACCATAATCTTTATATTTTGCTGCTTGATCAACTGGTGAAGTTTCATATTCAGTTTTATTTTCAAAATTTCCCTTTATTAATCTCACGCATTTCTTATCTTTTATGTCTATGGCAGGAAATATCTTCATTATAATTTCATAAAGTTATCAATTATTTTTAATCCAGCTTTATCACTCTTTTCCGGATGAAATTGAGTGCCAAATAGGTTTTCTTTTTCAACAGAACAAACAATTTTAGATGAATAATTTGTTGTAGCTGAAATGACGGATTTATCTTCAGGGATAAATTCATAACTATGTACGAAATACATGTGAGATCTATTTTCAATGTCCTTAAATATTTTGCTTTTCTTTTGTATTTCAATTTCATTCCAACCAATATGTGGAAGTTTAAATTTTCCCTTTTGATTGTCTATTTTAGAAACTTTTCCTGAAATCCAACCTAGTCCTTTTGTTTCGGCCTCTTCGTAACCTACGTCAGCAAACATTTGTAGCCCAACACAAATTCCTAATAAAGGTTTCTTTTTTGTCATTGCAAATTCTTTGAGAATATCAACCAATCCATTAATATTGTTTAGTGAGTCAACACAGCTTTTAAAAGAACCTTGACCAGGTAAAACAATCTTATCGCTAGATTTAATTTTCTTAATATCTGAAGTTACATCCAGATTAACTTTGCCTTTGGCTACCTCTGTAAAAGAGTTAATTACTGAGCTTATATTGCCCGATTGGTAGTCAACAATTGTGACGTTCATCAAATTTAAATAGAGCCTTTTGTCGAAGGTATCGAGTTTTTAATTCTTTTATCTATTGCTAAAGCATCTTTTAATGATCTAGCTAATCCCTTGTAACAAGATTCAACTTTATGGTGACTGTTATCACCATAAATATTTTCTATATGTAAAGTAACTCCTGCTGATTGTGAAAATGCTTGAAACCATTCTTTAAAAAGTTCGGTGTCCATCTCTCCTAACTTCTCTACAGCTAAGTCTACTTTCCAAATCAAATATGGTCTATTAGATACGTCAATAGAAACTCGGCTTAGAGTTTCGTCCATTGGTATCATTGTTGAGGCATATCTTGTAATACCCTTCCGATTACCAGCTGCTTTTTTTATAGCTTCACCTATGGCGATACCAGTATCTTCAGTGGTGTGGTGCAAATCTATGTGGGTGTCTCCTTTGGCTTTAACCTCAAGATCTATTAAAGAGTGTTTGGAAAGTTGCTCCAACATATGATCTAAAAATCCAATACCAGTTTTAATCTTATATTTTCCTTTTCCGTCTAAGTTGACCGCGACAGAAATGCTGGTTTCTTTTGTTTTTCTAGTAATTTTTGCTTTTCTCATATTCTAACGCCAATTTATCTTTGATATATATATAAATGGTCATTTTATCAATAAATCACTATTGAAGATCTAAAATTAATCTCCACATATAACATCATGAATACAGCTGAAAAATGGCATGGAACAACGATTGTTCTTTTGAGAAAAAACAATCAAACTGTAGTAGCTGGTGATGGACAAGTAAGTCTTGGAAATACAGTGCTTAAAAGTAAAGCTAAAAAAGTCAGAAAAATCGATAAAAGAGGTGTCATCGCAGGTTTTGCAGGATCTACCGCTGACGCGCTGACGCTTTTTGAAAGATTAGAAGCAAAACTAGAAAAGCATGCGGGCAATCTTCCAAGAGCAGCAGTAGAATTAGCAAAAGACTGGAGGAGTGATAAATATTTGAGACGACTTGAGGCTTTAATGGCAGTTGCAGATAAGGAAAATAGTTTTATCATATCGGGTACTGGGGATGTTTTAGAACCAGAAGACGGAATTATTGGAATTGGTTCAGGAGGAAATTATGCTTTGGCAGCAGCTAAAGTCTTGATCGAGTCTGATTTAGGTGCAGAAGAAATAGCAAGAAAATCTATAAAGATTGCCTCAGATATTTGTGTTTTTACAAACAATAATGTTACAGTTGAAAAAGTTTAATTATGAGTGGTACAAAAAAAATAACAAAATTAAATCTTGTAAAAAATAGTAAGAAAGACTCCGAGTCCAAAGTAAGTGCTTTATCCCCGAGAGAAATAGTTTCTGAGTTAGATAGGTATGTAATTGGACAAAAAGATGCAAAAAAAGCTGTTGCAGTTGCTTTAAGAAATAGATGGAGAAGACAAGCTCTGACCGATGAAATGCGTGAAGAAGTCCTTCCAAAAAATATTCTTATGATTGGGCCAACCGGGGTAGGAAAGACAGAGATATCCAGAAGACTTTCAAAACTAGCTGAAGCGCCTTTTATCAAAGTTGAAGCAACTAGATTTACAGAGGTAGGATATGTAGGTAGAGATGTAGAGCAGATTATTAGAGATCTGATTGAGATAGCTATTGCAATGGAAAGAGAGAAAAGAAGAAAAGAGGTAAAAGCTAAAGCTCAACAAGCTGCAGAGGAAAAAGTTCTTGATGCACTTGTAGGAAACAAAGCTAGTGTTGCTACAAGAGAAAGCTTTAGAAAAAGATTGAGAAGCGGTGATCTAGATAATAATGAAATTGAAATTGAGGTAAACGAGTCTTCTTCAAACATGCAAAGTTTTGAAATTCCTGGAATGCCTGGAGCAAATGTTGGAATGGTAAACTTAGGTGATATCTTAGGCAAATCTATGGGTGGAAAAAAAGGGAAGAAAAAGAAGATGTCAGTAAAAGAATCCCACGATATTCTTGTTGCGCAAGAGTCTGATAAAATGATCGAGGAAGATAAAATCGTCAAGAAAGCAAAAAAATATACTGAGGAAAACGGAATAGTTTTTTTAGATGAAATCGATAAAGTATCTGCTAGAGGTGATAGGGTGGGAGGTGATGTCTCAAGAGAAGGAGTACAAAGAGATTTACTACCATTAATAGAAGGTACTACTGTAAGTACTAAACACGGTCCTATTAAGACAGACCATATTCTATTTATTGCTTCTGGAGCGTTTCAATTAGCTAAACCATCTGACTTACTACCAGAACTACAAGGTCGTTTACCTATTAGGGTAGAACTAAGCGCATTAAACGAGGAAGATTTTAAAAGAATTTTAAAAGAACCAGATAATAGTTTAATAAAACAATATAAAGCTTTATTAAAAACAGAAAATGTAGAGCTAGAATTCACTGAGGATGGGATCGATATGCTAGCGAAGCTCTCTGCTGAAGTAAATTCTTCTGTAGAAAATATTGGTGCTAGAAGATTACATACCATTATAGAAAAAGTTCTAGATGATATTAGTTTTAATGCGTCTGATAAATCAGGACAAAAAGTTGTTATAAACAAAACTTACGTAAAAGAGAATCTTGGAAATTTGGTAAAAGATACAGATCTTTCAAAATTTATTTTATAGGATTTTAAGCTTTATAATTAAAGCTCCCTCACCTCCTTCATCGGCATCTGCAGATGATATAGACAAAACTTTTTTGGATATTTCTTCATCAGACCTGATGAAATCTGGTATTGAATATCTTAATTTGCTTAATTGAGAGGAAACATAGGTGTTTGTTTCTGTATTTGAATGCATGCCTTTACCCGTAATTAATAATATTTCTTTAAAGCCCTTAACCTGGCAAAAATCTATTATTTCTTTAATTTTGGAATTAGCATCTAAAAGCGTATAACCGTGCAGATCAAACTTGTATCTTTTCCTTTTTAAATTTACTTCGGTTGATTTAAGGTCTTTATCAAATACATCTTTTGGATTTTTAATATAATCTTCCCAACTTTTTTTATCTGAGTCAGAAATATCTTCTTTCTTTTTCACTTACTTATTATTTCAGATAAATACCAATTAGGGTTTTTGCTAAAAACATTTTTAGAAAATTTCCAGTGATCTGTAACAGTTTTAATTTTGTCTGGATTACCTTCAATAATTTTATTATCTTTGTCTCTTTTAACAGATACTATTTCACAAACAAATTTTACAGTAGCATAAAATTCGTTTTTGATTTTTTCAAACTTTTCTAACTGAGAGTTCTTCATGCCGATAAAAGTTAATTCTGATTTTATATTATTTTTGTTCCTTTGTAGGATGGCTTCTTCAAAGTTTGAAATCATACTAGGACTAAGTAATGTCTTAAGTTTTTTTAAATCACCTTTTGCAAATGAGGTAATAATGCTCTCATAGGCTATTTCAGCTCCTTTTAAGAATTGTTCTTTTTCTTGACCTTCTAATGTATCTCCCTGGAATTTAGGTTTTTGAGAGGAGTCTTCTTCTTTCTTTTTAAACTGTTGAAATTCTTTTTCGGAAAAACCTGTATAGATCTTATCCTCATGGCCTGTTTTTCTTCCTAGAATATTCCTAAGCCTTAAGATTATGAATCCTGCTATCATTCCAAGTAAAATTATATCTATATATCCAAAATTATTACTCATTGTTTGATAAATATACATTAATAATATATTTTTGTAATAGACAAATGAACCCAGTATTGCTCATAATTATAGGTGTTCCTACTCTTGAAATACTCGTTATGATTAAAGTCGGACAACAAGTAGGAGCGATTAACACTGTTTTATTAATTTTTTTAACCGCAATTGTTGGTGTTTATTACGCTAGAATTGAAGGCCTTAACACAATTAGATCTGGTTTTCTTAACATCTACAAAAATAAACCGCCAATCTTTGAAATCTTCTCTGGTGCTTCAATAGCTATAGCAGCAATGCTATTAATTTTTCCAGGGTTTATAACTGATATTTTTGGATTCTTGTTACTCATACCTATAACGAGAAAATATTTGATAAAATCATTAGTAAAGAAAAAATTTAATGATCAGAAAGATTTTAAGAAAAATGATATTCTTGACGGTGAGATTATAGAAAAAAAAAAGGACAATAAAGATGAACTATAAAATAGCAGCCAGGTATATTAAAGACTTAAAATTCAACATACCTAACGCAAAAACTTTTTTTTTACTGTCAAAAAATATTCATAATTATAAAATAAACATAGATATTAAAAGTATTCAGCTTAAAAAAAATATTATTGAAGTAGAAACAACTTTGGCACTTAATCAGATTAAAAATGACGTTGAAAAAATTGACACAAAAATTACTCACTCATCAATTATTGAGCTTGAGGGTGATATGTCTAATAAAAAAGAGTTAGAGGAAATTATCTTAATTAAAGTTCCATCAGAAATTTATAGTGAAATTAGACAAAGTTTTATTTTTCTATTTGAAAAGTCAGGCTTTAAAAATATCAAAATAGATGAAAATGTAGATTTTAGAAAGCTTTATGAACAAAGAAAAGTTCAGTAATAATTTTTAGATAATTCTTTCTTAAGAAAAATTTTATGATTTTCTTTTTCTTCTAAATTTGGTTTCACAATTTTCTTACAATAATCTGCCGGCATTTTTGATGATTTGTTATTTTTGTTAGTCAAATTTTCATTACTAAAAATTAATCGAGGTTCTTTTGCGTCTAGCAAGTTAATATAAACTTCTCTTAATAACTCACAATCAAGTAGTGCATTATGTTTTGTTCGTTTAGATAAATCAATATTAAATTTTTTACACAGTGCATCTAGGGAATTAGAACTTCCTGGATATTTTGCTCTTGCAAGCTCTAGAGTGTCAATAACATTTTCTTTTTTTATTTCACTTTTTTTTAAAGCTTTTAGTTCATGGTTTAGAAATCCCACGTCAAATGGTGCATTGTGTATAATAAGTTTTTTTTCTTTAATAAAATTTAAGAATTCATCAGCAATTATTTCAAAAGTTTTTTGTTTGCTTAATAGTTGTGTTGAAAATCCATGAATTTTGAATGCCTCTTCTGGTACGTTTCTTTGAGGATTAATTAGACTATGAAATACCTTTTTTGTAGGAATTAAATCCTTTGTTTCTACGCAAGCTATTTCAACTATTTTATGTTTGTCTTGAAATGACAAACCTGTTGTTTCTATATCTAAAAAAATTTCACTCATATTTCTTTAGTATATTATTAACATTTTTTTTAAGTTGTTTTAAAGATTTATTATTCTTTATAGTAAAGTCACTTAGTTTTATCTTTTTTTTTGGTTGTATTTGTCTCGAGTCTAAAATTAAAAAGAACTCACGTTTTCCACCTCTTTTAACAAATCTTCTAATTCTAAGAGACTTTTTAGCATTAATAAATAAGACTACATCAAAATACTTCATAAGTTTGCTTTCTATTAAAAGTGGAATTTCAAAAATTAAAATTTTATTTCTTTTTTTTTTCCTCATAATCTTTTTCATTTCTAATCTGACTAGAGGATGAATGATTTTCTCAAGCTTTCTCAGTTTTTTCTTATCTTTCAAAATAAAATTTCTAATAGATTTTTTTATATTTCTTTTGTTTGTTAAATTAAATTTGCTCTTAATTTTTTTTAAAAATATTTTTCTTTTATATAAATTCTTTACAATTTTATCTGCACTGAAAATGGGATATTTATTCTTTGATAAAAACTTTGCCGCACTGCTTTTCCCCGAAGCTACAGAACCTGTTATTCCAATCTTTATCATCTAATCTTTTCTTTAAGTAATTCTAAAAGTTGGTCATCTATATCAGGATTTATTTGACACCATAGATAAAAAGATTTTTGTCCTTGATAGATAAGCATATCCAAACCATTAAATGTTTTTATCCCTTTTGATTTCAAATCTTTGATCATCTTTGTTTCTAAAGGATTATATATAGTATCAATATAAATAGCCTTTTCCTTTAAATTGTCGAAAAAAAAATCAAAATCATCACCATTTTTAAGCCCAAGACTTGTTGCATTAATGATTATATCAAAATTTTTTATTTCTGCTTTTAGCTCAGACCATTTTATTGTTTGAAAAAACTCAAAGTTTTTTTTAAGAAAGACAGCTTTCTCATGAGTTCGATTCACAATAGAAATCTCTTTAACTTTTGATTTTTTTAATGCAAAAATAATCGAAGGTGAAACCCCTCCAGCTCCGATTACTAAAGCCTTTTGATTATTTATATCAACAATTTTATTTAAGTAACCTGCTTGCAATCCATAAACATCAGTATTGTCTCCGATTAAGTTACCTTCTTTGTTTAAATAAAGTGTGTTTACAGAATGAGTTTCTTTAGCATTGTTGACGAGTTTTTCGATGAAAGGTATAACTTTCTGCTTATAGGGCAGCGTAATATTTAGCCCTTGTATTTCTTTATTTTTTATCTTTTCTATTGTTTTTTTAATTTCTTTCTCTTCTGTTTCTATTAATACATAATTTGCATCAATTTTATATTTTTTGAACCAGTAATTATGTAATGTCGGCGATAAAGAATGCTTTAATGGTTTTCCTATAATTCCAAAAATTTTTTTCATTGTTTTTTATATTGTTGAATATAGTTTATTATATGTTTGACTGGCAAACCCATAATGGAGTCCATATCGCCTTTAATGCTTTCAAACAAGTTCAGCCCTTCCGCTTCTACTTGGTAAACTCCATAAGCTAAAAGAGTTTCAGTTGATATTTTACAAAGGTATTTTTCTAACTGCTCTTTTTTGTGATTCTTCATTACCATCTCTGATGAATCGGTATGATTCCAAATCATAGCTCCATTTTTAGAAATACATACTGAACTAATTAGATAATGCAATTTACCATTTAGTTTCATAAGTATGTCAAATGCTTCCTCTCTGTTCTTGGGTTTATTAATTATTTTATTGTTAAGCGAAACAACACTATCAGCTCCTAAAACAATTTCATCAGGAAACTTTTTACTTACTTTTATTGATTTTAATTCAGCTAAATTTTTAGAAATTTCTTTCGGGTCAGCTCCGGCCTCTAACAAAGATTCTTTAGCTTGTTCTTCATCAACATTAGAGTGGACCACGTTGCATATAAAATTATTATTTTCTAAAATTTTTTTTCTTACTCCGCTCTTTGACGCTAAAATAATTTTCATTTATTTTTTTGGATATCATAAATCTTAATAATAGAAGCAGCAGTTTCTTCTACGGACCTTCTGGTAACGTCTATAGTGGGCCATTTATGTTTTTTGAATAATTTTTTGGAGTCCTCAACCTCTTTCTTTATAGACTCAAGATCTGTGTAGTTTGGTAAGTTTTTTTCGTTCATCATAGCTGCTCTATTTCTTCTAACATCGGATATTCTTTCTGGATCGGCATATAACCCTACTACGCAAGATTTAGAATTAGTTTTTTTTAGCTCTTCTGGTATGTCTCTGTTTGAGATAAGTGGAATATTTATTGTTTTATAGCCTCTGTTAGCTAAATAAATAGAAGTCGGTGTTTTACTGGTTCTACTCACTCCCAATAGAACGATATCTGATTTTTTAATATCCTGGGTCTTTTTTCCATCGTCATGGGACATTGTAAATTGTATTGCCTCAATCCTCTTATAGTAATCTTCGTCGAGGACGTGTTGTGCGCTTGGTCGGTGGGATGCTTTTTGATTTAAGAGTTTGGAAAAAGTAAGTATTAAATTACCTAGAATCCCAAAACAAGGAATGTTTTTTTCTTCACTTTTTTTTGAAATATATTTTGCCAATTTTGTCTCCACAATAGTATACAAAATAATTGAATTATTAGTCTGGTCACACTCTTGAACTATTTTATCAATCTGTTGTTCTGTTCTTACAAAAACAAATTCTTTTTTTGAATAATCAAAATTCTCAAATTGTGATTTTAAAGATAAAAAAATTCTATCTAGGGTTTCACCAGTAGAGTCCGATATAAGATATACATTGTATTTTTCGGTCATAGAATTGTTGATATTTTTTTTATAACTTTTTGTTATACATTTTATTTTTTTTTATTAAAAAGATATTAACACTAATTAACACTGTTTTAACAATTTCTTAGATGTTGATATTCTTAAGATAACTTTATAAATATGTGAGTATTCTAGTCTAATAATAAAAGATCATTTACTATTTCTCTTATTTTACGGTGAATAAAATGTGTAAAATTATGTATAAATACTTATTTTCCTAACCAACATGACCTATTACAAATGATATACTTATAAATATATTATTATAATAATGAATAAATTAACAAACTGTTTAGTTAACAAAGATAACTCTTTAACTCCTGTCTGGTTTATGAGACAAGCTGGTCGTTATCTTCCTGAATTTAGAGAAATAAGATCAAAAAATCCAGATTTTATAAAACTTTGTTTGGACAGTGATTTGAGTTCTGAAATAACCTTGCAACCAATTAAAAGATTTAATCTAGATGCAGCTATTATTTTTTCTGACATTTTAATGGTGCCGTATGGAATGGGACAGGACGTAAAATTTATAAAAGGCAAAGGTCCTAAATTATCTAATTTTGATTTAAAAATTTTTTTAAATACAAATAAAAATGATTTCGTTAAAAAATTAAACCCGATTTATGAAGCAATCAAAAAAACAAGAAAAAAACTTAGTAGTGAAAAATCCTTAATCTCTTTTATAGGAGCTCCATGGACACTTATTGTTTACATGATGGGGTTGAGGCAGGATAAAAAAAATATTGATCTTAAAAACTTGAATAGAAAAGACTTTGATAGAGAAGTGATCTTAAATAAACTTAATGAATATCTTTGTGAACATATAGACAAACAGTTTGAAGCAGGGTCTGATGTAGTTCAAATTTTTGACTCATGGGCTGGATTAATTCCTGAAAATGAAATTTCAAACTATTGTTTCGATCCAAATAAAAAATTAGTAGATTTTTGTAAAGAAAGAAAATTGCCAGTGATTTGTTTTCCTAAGGGAATAAATCAGAAATATAAAGATTTCTTGAACAAAGTTAAACCAGATGGTTTAAACATTGATTACGACATCAAACCAGAGTGGGCAAAACAAAATTTAACCAATGTGTGTTTGCAAGGTGGGATGGACCCAAAAATATTATTTCAAGAAGAAGAAAAAGTATTCTCAGAGGTGGACAAATACTTAAACATGTTTAAAGATAGTCCTTATATATTTAATCTTGGACATGGTTTGCTACCAGAAACAAATCCCGACGTTCTTGATAAAATAATAAAAAGAGTTAATTCTTACAAATGAACGAAGAACATCCTCAAGTAAACTATGGAAAAACGGGAGTGCTGCTGGTTAATCTTGGAACACCAGATTCGACTAGTTGGTTAGATATAAGAAAATACTTGAAAGAGTTTTTATCTGATAGAAGAGTTATTGAAGTAAACCCTTTAATATGGCAAATAATATTAAACTTACTTATTTTAAATTTAAGGCCATCCAAAACTGCTGAAGCGTATAAGAAAATTTGGATGAAAAAAGAAAATATGTCCCCCTTAAGGTATTATACTATAATGCAAACCAAAAAACTCATGGACAAGATTGGAAGCGACAGTCTCATAATTGACTTCGCTATGAGATACGGAAATCCTAGTATTAAAAGTAAGACACTAAAATTAAAAAATGCAGGCTGCGAAAACATTATAATTTTACCTCTTTACCCACAATATGCTGCCGCAACAACAGCCACAGTTTGCGATGAAGTTTATAGGAGTTTAATGAAAATGAGATGGCAACCAAGCTTACAAATTATACCTCATTATGAGTCAGAAAAATTATATATTGAAGCTTTAGTAAATAGTTTAAACAAAAAAATCTCCGAAATTAGCTGGAAACCAGATTTAATAGTAGCTTCGTACCATGGAATACCCAAAAAGTATTTTGAAAAGGGAGATCCATATCAATGCTACTGTCAAAAAACCTCAAGACTTTTAAAAGAAAGCTTTAACAAAGACATTCCAATTAAAACAACTTTTCAATCAAGATTTGGCCCCCAACAGTGGTTACAGCCTTATACTGATAAAACTTTCGAAAGCCTTCCTAAAGACGGCGTTAAAAATATATTAGTTATTTGTCCAGGTTTCTCATCTGATTGTGTAGAAACTTTAGAAGAAATTCTAATTCAAGGTAAAGAAAGCTTTTTAAAATCAGGAGGTAAAAATTTTGATCTTGTTCCTTGTTTAAACGATAACGATGACCACATCGCACTTTTTAGAGAATTAATTAATAGATATATTCCAAAAAAATGAATGCTTATTTAACCTTCAAAGCCCTCCATCTTATTGCAGTCATATCTTGGATGGCAGGCCTGTTATACTTGCCACGAATATTTGTTTATCACTCTGAGACAAAGGATAACCAAGAACAAAAAGAAACGTTTAAAATCATGGAGAGAAGACTTTTCTTCTACATAATGAGTCCAGCCATGATTTTATCATGGATTTTTGGTTTTTTATTGATTCATTCGATTGGCATACAAAGCCTCTCCGAATTATGGATGCAGATAAAGCTCATTTTAGTTACCCTATTAAGCTTCTATCACTTCTTTCTACTTGCCTGCTTAAATAAATTTAGTATTGATCAAAACCCTTATTCTGCAAAATTTTATAGAATAATCAATGAAGTTCCCACTATTATGCTAATTATCATAGTTTTTGTTGTAGTATTTAAGCCATTATAGGGCTTGAAATTATTTAAAAAGAACCTATATTTAAAGCTCCTACCAACCAATCAAACAATCAAATATGAATTTACAAGAACTTAAGCAAAAGAACCCAGCAGAACTTATTTCAGAGGCTGAAAAACTAGGCATAGAAAATCCCAGTACACTTAGAAAGCAAGAAATCCTTTTTGCAATACTAAAAAAACTAGCTGAGAAGAATGAACAAATAACTGCTACAGGTGTTTTAGAGGTATTACAAGATGGATTTGGTTTTTTAAGAGCCATTGAGTCAAACTATTTACCCGGGCCAGATGATATTTACGTTAGCCCAAGCCAAATTCGTAGATTTGGTTTAAGAACAGGAGATTCGGTTGAGGGAGAAATAAGAGGACCAAAAGACGGAGAAAGGTATTTTGCTCTTTTAAAAGTAAATAAAATTAATTTTGATGAAACTGAAAAAGGTAAAAATAAAATAGCATTTGATAACCTTACTCCATTATATCCCAATGAAAGAATCAAGTTGGAAATAGAAAACGCTAAAGTAGAAAAGAAACCAGACAATACGGCAAGACTAATTGACTTAGTTAGCCCAATTGGTAAAGGCCAAAGATCTTTAATAGTTTCTCCCCCAAGAGCTGGCAAAACAATTATACTTCAGAACATTGCTCAGTCCATCACAGCAAATCATCCTGAGTGTTTTTTAATGGTACTATTAATTGACGAAAGACCAGAAGAGGTTACTGATATGCAAAGGTCTGTAAAAGGTGAGGTAGTTGCCTCAACTTTCGATGAACCTGCTTCAAGACACGTTGCTGTAGCTGAAATGGTCATCGAAAAAGCAAAAAGGCTAGTAGAGCACAAGAAAGACGTCGTAATTCTATTAGACTCAATAACACGATTAGGAAGAGCCTACAATGCAGTAATACCAAGTTCTGGTAAGGTTTTAACTGGAGGCGTAGACGCAAATGCCCTTCAAAGGCCTAAGAGATTTTTTGGTGCTGCTAGAAATGTTGAAGAAGGTGGTTCTTTAACAATTATTTCTACAGCCCTGATAGACACAGGAAGTAGAATGGATGAAGTTATTTTTGAAGAATTTAAAGGGACAGGTAATTCCGAGTTGATACTGGATAGAAAAGTAGCAGACAAAAGAATTTACCCTGCACTTGATATAACTAGATCGGGAACAAGAAGAGAGGAACTGCTTTTTGAAAAGGATGATCTTTCAAAAATGAACGTTCTAAGAAGAATCATAAGTCCAATGGGAACCATGGATGGTATAGAATTCTTAATATCGAAACTTAAAAACACAAAGAATAATGCTGATTTCTTTGACTCAATGAACAAAACTAACTAATTTAATTCATCTTTAAAATTGTCATGTATGCTATATGAAATTTAAAAATGAATATTTATGCATTATCATCGGGAAGAGGACCTTCTGGAATAGCTATAATTAGGCTGTCAGGTCCTGACGCTTTAAGTCTAACTCGATTAATCTCAAAAAAAGAAAATTTAAAAAAAAAAGAAGCTAATTTCTGTAAATTTTATAATCCATCGAATAACAGTCTAATGGATGATGGTATTTTATTGTGGTTTCCTGGTCCAGATAGTTACACAGGAGAAGATTTAGTAGAGTTTCATGTACATGGCAGTAATGCAATTATAAGTCTTTTTTTAGATGTTTTATCAAAACAAGAAAACTGTAGGCTAGCAGAGCCAGGCGAATTTACTAAGCTCTCCTTTCAAAACGATAAAATCGATCTTTTAGAGGCAGAAAGCATAGGTGACTTAATTGATTCCGAAACTGAATTACAAAGACAACAAGCTGTAAAAATGGTTCAAGGAAACGCTTCAAAATATTATAACTCTTTAAGGGAAAAATTGATTAAATCACTTGCTAATATCGAAGCTAAAATCGATTTCGCAGAAGATGATCTACCCGAAAATGTTTTAAAAGAATCTCACAAATCTATAAGAGAGATCCATGATGATATAAAAAAAATTCTAAAAGAACAAAAAATTGGGGAAAAAATTAGAGAAGGATTTAAAGTCTCTATTGTTGGAGAGGTTAATGCTGGTAAATCTTCCTTGCTAAATTTAATTTCAAAAAGGGAAGTGGCCATAGTTTCAGAAGAGGAGGGAACCACTAGGGATGTAATTGAAACCTTCCTCAACATTGACGGGTATCCTGTAATTTTATCTGATACTGCAGGAATAAGAGATGCAAAAAATGAGGTAGAAAAAAAAGGAATTTCATTAGCATTGGAGAAATCAATGAAAGCAGACTTAAGTATAGTAATGATTGATAATTCCTCTAAGAAATTAAATAACAAAATTAAAGAACTAATCAATCATGATACTTTAGTTGTGTTAAACAAATCTGACATAAATCCTCAAAAAGTTAGAGAATTTAACGCTGATACAATTCTTGTATCAGTTAAAGATAACAAAAATATAGACAAGCTCATCGAAAAAATTAAACATAAATTAAGTAAAAAATTCGTATCTAATTCTGGAATTTTGATAACTAAAGAGAGACATAGAACAAAATTAAATAGCTGTTTAAAAGAAATAGATAAGTTCCTTAATAAAAATCATAAAAAAGATATAGAACTTGCTGCTGAAGATCTTCGTATGGCCACAAGGCACCTTGGAAGCATTGTGGGAAAAGTTGATGTGGAAGAAATCTTAGGATCAATTTTTAAAGACTTCTGTATAGGTAAATAAACTAAAAATGAGCTTGTAAAATAAAATTAGAAGGCTACATTTCCTCTATGAGCAAACGTAGAAGCTTTGATGTTGTCGTAATTGGTGGCGGGCACGCAGGATGCGAGGCTGCTGCTGCATCCGCTAGAATGGGCGTAAATACTGCACTTTTTACCCATAAAACAGAGACAATTGGAGAAATGTCATGTAATCCAGCAATAGGGGGGTTGGGCAAAGGACACTTAGTAAGAGAAATAGACGCGTTAGATGGTGTAATGGGCACTATAACAGATAAATCTGGGATTCAATTCAGATTATTGAACAAAAGTAGAGGTCCTGCTGTCAGGGGACCGAGAACACAATCAGATAGAGCTTTGTATAAAGAGGGAATGCAAAAACTTTTGTTGAATTACGAAAATCTAACGGTAGTTGCTGATGCAGTAGTAAAATTTATCTTTAACAAAAATAAAATTAAAGGCTTTGTCTGTCAGAGTGGAAAAGAGTTTGACTGTAAACAACTTATATTGACAACAGGAACGTTTTTAAATGGTTTAATTCATATAGGTGAAACACAAATACCGGCAGGAAGATATGATGAAAAACCTTCAACAGGTCTGAGTGAACAACTTGCAAAATTTAGTATGAAAATAGGAAGATTGAAAACTGGTACGCCACCCAGATTAGATGGGACAACAATAAATTATGAAGAACTTGAAATGCAAGCAGCTGATACTGAACCTTACTTTTTTTCTTTTTTAACCAATAAGTTAGAGAATAGACAAATATCATGCGGTGTTACCTATACTAATAATGAAGTACATAAAATTATAAGTGATAACATTTTAAAAAGTGCTATGTATTCTGGCAGTATTAAAGGTGTTGGCTCTAGATACTGTCCGTCAATCGAAGACAAAATAGTCAAGTTTAAAGAAAAAGAAAGACATCAAATCTTTTTAGAACCAGAAGGATTAAAGGACAACACTGTTTACCCAAATGGTATTTCAACTTCCTTGCCCGAAGACATTCAGCTTAAAATACTGGCTAAAATTAAGGGTTTAGAGAAGGTTAAAATGAAACGAGCTGGCTATGCAATTGAGTATGATTACGTCGATCCTAGGGAACTGAAACCAACTTTGGAAACAAAAAAGATTGATTCACTATTTTTAGCAGGTCAAATAAATGGAACCACTGGCTACGAGGAAGCCGCTGCTCAAGGACTTATCGCAGGAACTAATGCAGCTTTAAAAATTAAAAACGAACAAGAATTTATTTTAGACCGGTCCGAGTCTTATATTGGCGTGATGATAGACGACCTCATAACAAAGGGGGTTACAGAACCTTATCGAATGTTTACATCAAGGGCTGAGTACAGACTCTCCTTGAGGGCCGATAATGCTGATCAGAGATTAACCCCTATAGGAATAAAAATTAAACTAGTTAAAAAAAATAGAGAAAATATTTTTTTAGAAAAACAGAAAAAAATTATTCAAGTTATCAACGATTTAAAACAGTTTAAAATTTCTCCAAACGAAGCTCGTAAGCACAATATTAAAATTGCGATGGACGGTGTTAAGAGATCAGCAATCCAAATCTTAGGACACAAGGGAGTTGATATGAATCAAATTAGATCAATTTGGCCTAATATAACCCACAATGGACGTCATATAGACAATCAAGTTGAAATAGACGCTCATTACTCAGGTTATCTAACTCGTCAGTCCCATGACATTGCAGCGTTTAAAAAAGACGAAGGTATTATCATACCTGATGATATAGATTACAATTCTTTTAGTGGTCTTTCCAATGAAGTGAAGTCTAAGCTTAATAATATTAGGCCTAAAACGCTAGGGCAAGCCCTTAGAATAGACGGAATCACTCCGGCGGCTGGCATAATACTTTTGGGCTACATAAAAAAGAAAAAAGTTAGAGCATTGGCCTAATGGGAGAAGCAGAAGTAAAGTCTATACTAGTAAAAAACCTTAATTTTACTCAAAAGAACATCAAAACTTTAGAAATCTTTCATAGACAGCTTTTAAAACACAATAAAAGTCATAATCTTATAGGAAAATCTACTGAGAAAAACGTATGGCATAGACACATATTAGACTCTGCTCAGTTAGTTAATTTTATTGAATTTAAAGATGGAGAATCTCTATCTGATCTGGGTTCTGGAGCAGGATTTCCAGGTATAATTATAGCAATTTATAACAAAAATCCCTTATTTCACGTGAAATTATATGAAAAATCTCCCGTAAAAGCAGATTTTCTGGAAAAGATGTCTAAATATGCAAAAATTAATTTCAAAGTAATTAGAGAAAATGACTTAAAAAAAAGCAAATATTCGAGCACTATAGTTTGTAGAGCTTTTAAGAAATTTCCTGAATTAATGCGTATTTCACGTGAAATTATCAAAATACCTCATAAATTGATAGTTCTGAAGGGAAAGAGTGCACAGACAGAAGTAAATAAAGCTTTAAAAGAGGGAAATTTCGAGTATAGAATGGAAAATAGCATTACCGACAAAGAATCAAAAATAATAATCGTTAATGCGAATTAATAGTGAATAGAACTATATTGTCAATCATAAATCAAAAAGGCGGGGTAGGCAAAACTACGACTGTTATAAATCTGGCTGCTGTTTTGGCTCAGAAAGGCAAGAGAGTTTTAGTAATAGATCTAGATCCTCAAGGCAATGCAACGACAGGCCTAGGAAAGTCAAACAACAATGAAGATAAAAATATTTATAATTTGTTAATTGGAAAAGTAGAATTAAAAGATTCTATCCATGAGTCCAATATAGGTGGCCTTGACCTAATTTCATCTAATGTAAATTTATCTGGTTTGGAAGTAGAAACTGCAAACGAACCTAATCGAGCTTTCATATTAAAACAAATCTTAAAAGGTCAAGAGAGCAAAAGTATTCTTACAAAATACGAATATATTTTAATAGATTGCCCTCCATCCTTGAGCCTATTAACCGTAATGTCATTAGTTGCGGCTGATGAACTTTTAGTTCCTCTACAAGCTGAATTTTTTGCCTTAGAGGGAATCACTCAATTAATTAAAACTATAGAAAGAATAAAAATCAATCTTAACACTGAATTAAATATTAGAGGAATTTTATTAACTATGTTTGATAAAAGAAATAAATTGTCATCACAAGTCGATAAAGAGGCAAGAAATTATTTTAAAAACAAAGTTTACCACACCGTCATCCCTCGAAATGTAAGACTCTCTGAAGCACCTTCTCATGGGATGCCTTGTGTTGTCTATGACAAAAACTGTTCGGGTAGTAAATCTTATTTTAGGTTAACAGAAGAATTTTTAGATCAAGAAAATAAAACGATTGGAAGCGCAGCATGAGCCAAGTAAAAAAGAAAGGGTTAGGCAGAGGGTTATCGGCACTCTTTGGAGACTCTAAATCTGATGATGCTAGAAACATTGATGAAAATTATTTAACTAAAACAGCGCTAATAGGAGATTTAAATAGAAACAGATTTCAACCTAGATTCAAGTTTGATCAAGAAAAACTCAAAGAACTCTCCCAATCAATAAAGCAAAATGGGATGATACAACCTATAGCTGTTAGAGTTGATAAAGAAGATCCGAAAAGATTTGAGATAATCGCCGGAGAAAGAAGATGGATAGCAGCTCAAAAAGCAGGTTTGCATGAAGTTCCAATTACAATTCATAAATTAAACGACGCTGAAACTTTGGAAGTTGCAATTTTAGAAAACATTCAAAGGGAAGATCTTAATGCTGTTGAAGAAGCAAGAGGGTTTGAGAGACTAAGAAATGAATTTGGATATGATCACGAAAAAATTGCAAAGATTATGTCTAAAAGCAGGAGTCATATAAGCAATTCATTACGTTTATTAACGCTTCCAAAGGATGTGATAACAATGTTAGAGGAGGGAGCAATTAGTGCTGGTCAGGCAAGACCTTTAATAGGACTACCTGATCCATCCACTGTCGCAGAAGAAATTGTTAAAAAGAAAATCAGTGCTCGAGCTGTTGAAAACCTCGTGAAGGATAAAAAAATAAAAAATAGGAAAACTAGAAATTTAGATCCCAATATTAAAAATGTTCAGGATCAAATAGAGTCTAACTTAGGTCTTAAGGTTTTTATTTCTAACTCAAAAAAAAATACTGGAAAAATTTCTATTGAATACAAAAATTTAGAGCAATTTGAACATATTTCTTCATTGCTTAAGAGGAACTAGCCTTAACGCATATATCTACCAATAAACTTTTGATTAGTGTATCTGTTTTAATTTGAGAATGTTTTTTTATTAGTAACTCTGTCTCACTAATTTTATTTAGAATATGTTGAAGATTGTCTTGGTTCCATTTTTTAATTTGTTGTAAATAAATTGGCTTATCTTTCCAAAAAATCTTTGGCTTTATAGTTTCAAGAGCAATATCAACATCCTTCGTTTGTTCATTAGTATTTATTATCTCCAAAAGCTTCATGGCTCTATTATTAAGGCTATAAAGGTAAAATACGAAGCTTTCACTTTGAAAATCCAGCTCACCTAAGAGCTTATTGACCTTTTTGCTATCTCCTAGTAGGCAAGCATCTCTTATTTTATCAAAAGTAGTATCAGATTTGATATTTAAGAGCTCTTCCAGTTGATCTTTTTTGATTATCTTATCTTTGAAGCAAAGTTTTATTTTGGAAATTTCATTTTTTATAACTCTTCGGTCAAGATTTGAATTTCCAATGATTAAATTAATCACCTCTGGTGATAAACCGTTGTACCCCTTAAGTTTAAGATTTATATAAGAAGTCAATCGTCTTTCATCATCCTGGTAACACGCAATTACAGCATTTTTTTTATCTTTTTCAAAATAGTTTCTTAATTTTGATTTTTTGTCTAAAATTTCAGAAAAAATATAAAACTTTATATCCTCATTTGCCTTTTGGATACAAGTAGAGATCAAATTAAAAATTTTGTCAGAAACGTTATTTATAAAAATTATTTTCTTTGCTGAAAAAAGAGAAGAATTATTAACTTCTTCCAAAATTATTTCATTATTTTTAATAAGTTCTTCTTGAAACAGATTGATGATCTCGGTGTCACCACTTTTTTCTCTTACAAATTCTTTGTAATCCTCCTTGATGCCAGCGTTTTCTCAATAAAATAATATTGACTTATAATTATTTAATGCAGAATAGTCTTGCTCTGCAATGTAACTTTTTACTATCATTTTGTTTTGAAATATATATTTATAAATTTAACTATATCATCTGACAACTGAGAGGCACATATTTCAACAGCGTTTTTTTCATTACTAATTGTATCAGAGTGATTGTTCATTACTTCATAATCAACAGATCTAGAAAATATTCTTGTAAACATTATATCATTACCAAGGTTTTTTATTTTCACATTTGCCTTAAGAACAATATTATATTTTTCTACTTTTCCACTTATCTTTTTGTTCTTTATTTCTTTAACTTTATTAATATCTAGATCTATATTAATTAAATTTTGAGAACCAGGAGAAGAGCTTAAAAGAATGTCATTTTTAAGTCCATATCCAACACGCTTATCTCCAGAAATTTTAATTTCATTAATAGTTACAGTACCTTGATCTTTTTCAATTATTTTCTTATATCCACAAGAAATCAAAAGAAGTGAAAAAAAAATTAATGCTATTATTGTGAGTTTATTTTTCATTTATTTTATTAAATAATTAATAATTTTATTTTTGACAAAAATAGTTTTAAACACTTTTTTGTTCTCTAAATTTTTCATAACCTTATTACTTTTTTTACTTTCTTTTACAGCTGCTTCCTCTGATAGATCTTTTTCTATCTCGATTATTTCTCTTGTTTTACCATTTATTTGTATAGCAATTTTAACTTTTTGTTTTTTAATTAATTTTTCATCTAATTTAGGCCAATTATCAATGTTTTTTTGATCAAGCATCTCCAATGACTCGCTTGCAAGATGTGGAGTAAAAGGAATTAAAATTTTCATAAAATCAATCATTATTATTTTAAAACACTTATTGCTGATTTTTTTTTCTAAACTAGAGCTTATTAAACGGTAGATTTCATATACATTCGCTACCGCAACATTTAACTGAAAATTATTAATTAAATTAGTAATTTTAAATAAATAACTATTAAATTCAGTTTTAAGCTTTTCTTCCGCTTCAGAAGAAGGTTTTTGATCTGATCGAGTAACTATTTTAGAATTTAAATTCCATATCTTTTGTAAAAACTTGTACGATGCACTTACCCCTTGGTTTGACCATTGCACGTCTTTTTCTGGAGGACTATCTGATAATATAAACCATCTAACTGCATCAGCTCCGTAACTTTTAATCATTGTTTCAGGATCTATTATGTTTTTTTTAGATTTTGACATTGACTCTGAAGGGCCAACAGAAACTATAGATTTGTCAGATTTTTTTAGAAATTTACCATCATCCTTTTTTTCTACTTCCTCCGGACTTATCCATTTCCCATTTATGTCCTTGTATGTTTCGTGGCAAACCATTCCCTGGGTAAACAATCCCTTGAAGGGTTCCTCATCTTTTATCTTATTATTAGTTAACTTAGTTGCCTGCATAAAAAATCTTGAATAAAGCAAATGTAAAATTGCGTGCTCTATACCCCCGATATATTGATCAACCGGCATCCAATAATTAAGCTTATTTTCATCGAAGGGTTTTGTTTCGTTGTTAGGAGAACAAAAACGCATAAAATACCAGGAAGAGTCCACAAATGTATCTAATGTATCAGTCTCTCTTAGCGCAGGCTTCCCTGTTTTTTTGTGAATAGTTTTCTTCCAGCTCGGATGTTTTTCAAGTGGATTTCCACTTGTTTTAAGATCAATGTCTTGAGGCAACTTAACAGGAAGTTCACTTTTATCGACAGGAACAATACTTCCATCTTCCAAATATATCATTGGTATGGGGCATCCCCAGTATCTTTGTCTAGAGATTCCCCAGTCCTTTAATCTAAATGTAATTTTTTTATTTCCGATACTTTTATTTTCGATCTCTTCGATAATTTTATATTTAGCTTCCTCAACTTTAAGACCGTTTAAAAAGGATGAGTTAATTAAAATACCTTCACCAGTATATGCTTCATTTAATTTTTTAAAATCCTTTCTTTTTTTTTCATTTTCTGCAACTACTTCTATAACTTCAATTTTATATTTCTTTGCAAAATCCAAATCTCTTTGATCGTGGGCAGGACAACCAAATATAGCCCCAGTTCCGTAATCCATTAATACGAAGTTAGCTACAAAAATTGGAATTTCTTTATCTTTTATAAATGGATGTTTTACGAAGTAACTAGTTTTGTAACCAATTTTTTCAGCATTGGCTAGCGCTTCCTCTGTTGTCCCCACTTTTGAACACTCCTTTTTAAATGATTTAAAATCATCTTTTTTTTCTAAGTCTTTACATAATGGATGATCAGAAGAAATTGCAATAAAGGTGGCACCAAAAATTGTGTCTGGCCGCGTTGTAAAGATTTTCAATTTTTCTTTTTTTTTTATTATTTCAAAATTAATTTCACAACCAACAGATTTTCCAATCCAATTTTTTTGCATTATTTTTACTTTTTCCGGCCAATCTTTTAATTTTTCTAAATTTTTTAAAAGTGATTCCGAGAATTTAGTTATATTAAAAAACCATTGTGATAGCTTCTTTCTTTCAACAACTGCACCAGATCGCCATCCCCTCCCGTTAACAACTTGTTCATTAGCAAGGACTGTCTGTTCGACTGGATCCCAGTTCACATAGTTTTCCTTTCTAGAAACTAACCCTTTATTATAAAAATCTATGAAAAGTTCTTGCTGATGTTTATAGTAATCTTCTTCGCAGGTCGAAATTTCTAAATCCCAATCTATTGAAAGACCAAGCATTTTAAGTTGTCTTTTCATTTCGGAAATATTTTTCTTTGTCCATTCTTTGGGATGCAGATTATTTTCCCTTGCTGCGTTTTCAGCAGGCAAACCAAAAGAATCCCAACCCATAGGATGTAAAACTGTAAATCCATTAAGGAATTTAAATCTAGCTACCACGTCCCCTATTGCATAGTTTCTTACATGACCCATATGTATCTTGCCGGAAGGGTAAGGAAACATCTCCAAACAGTAAAACTTTTTACTAGTTTTTTCTCTATAAATTTTCTTTTTTTCCCAAACTGACTGCCATTTTTTTTCAATTAATTGAAAATTTACTCGTTCCATTTTTGATAATTATTTTTTCTTTTTAGTCTTATCTTGTTTTTGGAGTATTACGGCTTTTTTTAAGATTGATCTTCTTAATTCATCTTCTATTTTTGAGTCTATTTTTTGAGTTACACACTGATTTAAATTATTACATGTACGTTGGTGAACTATAATTTTTAAGCTATTAGCAGCTACTTCGTTAGATAAAAATCTTACAGTAATTTTTAAAGAATCGTTTGAACTTGAACTATCAGAGTACCAATCGGAAATTATTAGTCCTCCTGAATAATCAACTGTTGTTAGAGGTAAAAAATCTAATATTTCTATAGAAGATCTCCACATAGGATTTGATGTGCTAAACTCAAAAGTGGTTCGGTTATCACCTTTCATCGTTCCCCCAATACTAAAACCTCTGCCTTCCTCAATATTTTTTCTGGCTTTATCAATACCCTTTTGTGGAATTTTTCTAGCATCAACCGGTTTATAGATTCCGCAAGCTGTGAGTAAAAACAGAGAAAGCAATAAAGCTAAAAAAAGCTTTAATTTTGATAATCTGAACTGATTAAGAATATCCATAATGTTGCCTCCTCCTTAAGTTGTTTATTATCACAAAAATCCTTTAAAAATCAGGATAAATAGATAGTTGCACAATTACAACAGTTTATAAAAAAATGCTAATATTCATTGCTTAATAGGGCTTTTTTTTAAAACTTAGGCTAAATTACCTTCAATTACGTAATTAACACAAACAAAGGAAAACTAAAATGAGAAAAATAACTAAAACGTTGTTCGCCGTTTTATCTTCTTTTGCTCTATCAGTATCTGCTTTTGCAGGTGACCTAAACGTTTCTGGGTCAGCTACAGCAACATATACAATAGGTGGTGGTGCTCAGCACGCATCAAAAGCATTAGGAATTTCAAACGAGTTGAACTTCACAGGATCTGGGGAACTAGACAATGGTTATTCTTGGACTTACTCTATGGAATTAGATGAAGGTTCTTCAATAGCTAACGACGACACTCAGATTAAAATTTCAGGAGATATGGGAACATTCGGAATTTGTATTTCAGAGTGTGGATTATCTGTTGAATTAGATTATGGTGTTGGTGCAATGGGAACAGGTTCCGATTACATTAACGTTTCTACTGTAACTTGGGGTTACGATGTTTCAGACTATAGCAACATCCAATACCACACGGCTGAAGGAATGTTACCATTTGGATTATCTGCTAAAATAGGTTACGTGCCTAACTTATCAAGTTCAAAAGGTGATTCTGCTAAGGCGCAAGGTACAAGTGAAACAAGATTAGTTGCCGATGACGCTACAATGTACCAAATTAAAGCTGCCCCTGCGGATGGCTTATCAGTTGGTGCAGATTACTTCACGTCTTCTGGATCAGTTGTTGGTAGTACTGCTCAAAAACAAGAGTCAGGATCTGTATACGCTAAATACTCAACTGGACCAGTAACAGTAGGTATTGCAGAAACAAGAGCTGCACCTCGTTGGACTAGTGGAACTAATAGCGCTGCTTATAGATACGATGTAACTGCAATGGGATTACAATTCGCAGTTAACGATAACTTATCGATTTCAGCAAACAGAGAAAAAGCTGAGAAATATTCACAAGGTAGCGGAGCGTTAACAAACTCATCAGTGGAACAAACAGTTGATTCATTTCAAGCTGCTTACACTATGGGCGGAGCTACGATTGGTATAGTTAATACTAGCGCAGATGACGCTGACTATGCTACTGGCACTGAGGAAGAAGCCACTGTATTATCACTCGCTTTAGCGTTTTAAATAATACAAGTAGTTAAAATTTAAAAAAGCCGGCTAATAATTTTAGCCGGCTTTTTTTGTATCTCGGATAAAACTGCAAATGAATTAGCAATTACAATATTTAATTTATTTAAATTCTTTAGCCTTATTCCCCCTAAAGCTGAAATGATGTTTCTTTTCTCCAAAATTAATAAATTAAACCTCACAACATCGTAAAAATCTTTCTTTTTAGTGTAGTCAGTTTTAAAAAGCCGCGATAAAAATATTAAATTACATCCCTGTCTTACCTTTTCGTTAATTTCTTTATAATTGTGTGCTGAGCCAATTAACTTTAATTTTTTACTATCGTAAAATACTTTATTATATGAGGACAAATAAAGACCGTCAGCTTTACATTTAACAGCAACAATTAAATCATTAGCTACAAAAAATCCAATCCCTCTTTTTTTGCATTCTTTTCTAAATTTAATGATTTTATCAATATCTTCTTTTTTTTTATTGGCTCTGTATATAACAGTGAATTTACCTCTCTTTTTTATTAAACTTAAATCTAATATCTTGCTATTCTCAAGGTATATGTAGTAATGATTTTTTGTAATAGGCATTTATGAATATAATAGTTCAAAGATTCAACAAAATAAAATCTAATATTTCTGACTCAAAAGTTAATATAATTGCAGTTAGTAAAACCTTTTCACTTGAAACAATAAAACCCCTTATAGAGGCTGGTCACATTCATTTTGGAGAAAATAAAGTCCAGGAGGCAGAACTAAAGTGGTCTAAGCATCAACTAACAAATAAAAAAATTAATCTACACATGGTAGGAGGTTTACAAAGCAATAAAGCAAAAAAGGCTGTCGAATTATTTGATTATATTCACTCTCTGGACAGTAAAAAATTAGCTGACGCATTAAGCAAACATGAAAAGAAGATTAAAAAAAAACTCAAATACTTCATACAAGTCAACATAGGTGATGAAAGTCAAAAATCAGGTATTTCATCAAACGAACTTAATGATTTTTTTAACTATTGCTCTAAGGAGGTTAACTTAAATGTAATTGGTTTAATGGCTATACCGCCAAATGACGGAAATGAAGAAAGGCATTTTAAATTTCTTTATGATCGAAATTTATCTCTTGGTCTTAAAGATCTAAGTATGGGCATGTCAGGGGATTATATGAAAGCATTAAAATTCAAATCTACTTTTTTAAGGATTGGAAGTTCTATTTTTGGTAAACGAAATTAAAAAATTGTTATTTTAGATTTTTTTGATATTAAACTTAATAAGGCAATCATATTTTTTTTAGATATTGCGATACACCCTTTAGTTGGAGAGTACTTATTCGAAGCAATATGAATAAAAATTGCACTTCCCTTATTTTTAACTACCGGTTTATAATTATAATTTAAAACCAAAATTATATCGTAAAGACTTTTTCTCCTGTAAAGCTTTTCTGCTCTAAATTTAAATGGGAATTTAATCATCTTGTTATAAAATTTTGAGCGGCAATCATCACACCAACCCATATTTCTTTTAATTATAGATTTCTTTAATTTTGTTTTTATTAATGGAATTCTGTCTTTTCTGTAAAAAACACCTATAAATCTAAAGGTGCCTTTGGGAGTTATATTATCACCCTCCTTTTTCTTTTTAGAAATTCCTCTTTTACCTGTAGCACATTTTACTTTATACTTTCCAAATAAAAGTTTTTTATTAATAAGCTTTATATGCATAATCAAAATAATAAACCAAATATTCTATGTTTTGGCACAGACAATTTTATCAAATCAATGAATGAACTTACAGAATATTTAGACTTTAATTTGTTTTTTTATCAAAATAATACTGAAAAAGTTTCATCTATAGATTATAACACCATATTAATTGATAGCGATGTTCTTAAAAATGTGTCGGTTTTAAATTTAATAAATGAACTAGATAATAAAAACAAATTATTAGTTTACAGCTCTAAGTATAAGGACAAGCATTCTTTTCCGCAGACGATTGAAAAGCCTATAAGAATTTCAGAACTTAATAAAAAGATAGCTAATTTAATTAATAGAAAAGAATTTATATTAAATTCTTCGATACAAATAAAAGAAAATTACCTTTTGGATAAAAATGAAAAAAAATTAAAAAGAGGTAAAACATTTGTCATTCTCACTGAAAAAGAAATAGAATTAATCGAATTATTATTAATTTCAAAATCTTCTATCCAAAAGGATAAAATATTAGAAAAAGTTTGGGGATACGCTTCAGATGCCGATACTCATACTGTTGAAACTCATGTCTATAGATTAAGAAAGAAAATACAAAATAAATTTAAAGATAATGAATTTATTGTTAGCTCTAAAGAAGGTTATTCAATTTGAAAAAAAGAAATAAAATAGCTATTGATTTATTTTCTAATAAATACAGAAAAAGAGTTATTAAGCCCAAAAAAGGTAAGGGAAGTTTCAGAAGAAAAAAGAGATAAAATTATAGTCTAGCACCTATTTGTTGTATAATTTTTGATGACATTTCTGTACCCTTTTCTAAGCTTTCTTTCATAGTGAAATTATTTACATAGCCGTGTAAGAATCCTGCAGCAAAAAGATCACCAGCGCCTGTTAGGTCAACAATTTTAAGATTTTTTTTAACTCCAACCTCTATTACTTCATCTTTTTTAATTACTATTGCTCCCTTATCTCCTCTCGTAATAACAATTATTTTATTTAATAATTTTGAAAATGAAATTACCTCATCAAAACTCTTTGCATTTATTAATGACATTGCCTCTTGTTCATTTGCAAAAGTAATATCTAATTTTTTTTTTACTAATTCTAAAAAGTTATTTTTATGTCTCTCAACACAAAATTGATCAGATAAAGACATCGCGACTTTTTTGGAATTTTTAATGGCTTTTTCAAATGCTTTTTTTGGATCTCCCTCATCCCATAAATAACCTTCCAAAAAAGTCATCTCACTATTTTTAATTACATTAATATCCAAATCATTTTCATTAATTTTTCCAGCAGTTCCTAAGAAGGTACACATTGTTCTCTCAGAGTCTGGAGTAATTAAAATTAAACAAGTTCCTGTTGGTAATTTTTCTTTTTTTTTTGAATAGAAATATTTTACTTTCTCTTTTTTTAAACCTTCCTCGTATTTATTTCCAAACTTATCATCACTTACTTTTCCAATAAATCCTACTTTATTGCCAAGTTGAGACAAACCTACGATGGAATTAGCTACTGATCCCCCTGATACTGTTTCTTCAATAGTTAAACTAGATAAAAGTTTATTAAATTCTGACTCATCTACCAGTTTCATTGAACTCTTAGTTAAAGAGTTTTTTGTTAAAAAAATATCTTCAACCTTGCAGATCACATCTACTATTGCATTTCCTATTCCTACTATCTTCATTTTAAGCTTTTTTTGTTTTAATTGGTTTTTTTCTATTAGGGTAACAAGTGGTACAAATTTTACAAGTTATACCGTAACATTCTCTGGCTTTACAGTACTCTCTTCCATACCAAATAATCTGAAGGTGTAGTTTATTCCATGATTTTTTTGGAAACAATTTTTTTAAATCCTTCTCAGTTTGTATAACATTTTTCCCATTAGTAAGACCCCATCTTTGGGCTAATCGATGAATATGTGTGTCAACTGGAAAGGCAGGATGACCAAATCCTTGAGACATTACAACACTGGCCGTCTTATGTCCTACGCCATGCAAGTTCTCAAGATCCTTAAAATTTCCTGGGACTTTCCCTTTGTGTTTGTCGACAAGTTGTTTTGAGAGCAAGTATACACTTTTCGCTTTGTTTCTAAAAAAACCTAAAGTCTTAATCAGTTTTTCAATTTTTTTTCTTCCTAATTTTACAAAATGTTCAGGCTTATTATATTTTGGATATATCTTTTCAGTAGCTTTATTCACATTTTTATCTGTAGTTTGTGCAGACAAAGTTACAGAAACCAATAAAGTGAATAAATTTCTGTGTCTTAAAGGCACTGGAACACTAGGATAAATTTTATTTAAAATACGAAGTATGTTCTTAGACTTTTTTTTATTATTCACTGAGATTCTTTTAGTCTATTTAAAATTTATTTGAAGTTCAAAACGTTTCTCATAGAATAAAGACCAGGTTTTTTACTTATTATCCACCTCGCTGCTGATAATGCGCCTTCAGCAAAAAGAGATCTATCAAAAGCTTCATGATTTAAGGTAATCACTTCTTTACCACTAGAAAATAGAACTTCATGTTTGCCTATGACAGAGCCTTTTCTCAATGAGTTAAAATTAATTTTTTTACTATAAGGAAATGATTTTTTATTTAAATATTTTTTTCCCATTAGTTTATAAAAGTTTTTATTTTTTCCTAAAGCTATCCCTTTTCCAAGCATAAAGGCTGTTCCAGACGGGTAGTCTTTTTTACGCTTATGGTGAATTTCAAAAACTTTACTTAAAAAATTTTTGTTAAGAGATTTTGAAGCTATTTCAGTTAAATACATTAATAAATTTACACCCAAACTCATGTTGCCAGCTTTTAGTATAGGTATTTTTCTGGAGTATTTTTTTATTAATTTCTCTTCTTTTTTAGAAAAACCTGTCGTTCCTATAACTACTTTCTTTTTCAATTTAGAAGCTATTTTAAGAACTTCTAGAGTACATTTGGGTATCGTAAAATCAATAATTACATTCGTATTTTTAAATGCACTCTTAGAGTTTAATTGTGGTTTTAAGCCAGATACTTTTCTTTTAATAATTCTGCTCTCTGTAACTGAAACTAATTTAAAGTTCTTAGAGCTTTTAGAAGATTTTATAATTTGTTTGCCCATTCTTCCTAGGCAGCCAGTTATTGTTAAATTTATTTTTTTCATTAATAATTTAATTTTTCCAAAATTTTTTAGCTTTATCAAAAAAACTTTTAATTACCGGACTTGGTTTTGTGTCCTCTAGTTTTTTAAATTCCCCTAAAAGTTCCTTTTGTCTTTTTGACAATGATACAGGAACCTCCGTTACAATTCTAATATATAAATCACCAAATATAGTTCTTTTTAAGAGGGGCATTCCTTTTCCTTTAAGCCTAAACTGTTTTCCGTGCTGAGTACCGGAAGGTATTTTAATTTTAGATTTTCCCCCATCTATAGAAGGAACCTCAACTGTCGTGCCAAGTGCTGCATCTGAGAATGTAATTGGCAGCTCATAATATAGGTTTTCTTCTGATCTTTTAAACACACTATGATTATCTACTGAAACAAATAAGTAAAGATCTCCATTTGAGCCTCCTTTAGTTCCAGCTTCACCTTTACCTGAAAGTCTAATTCTAGTTCCATCGTCTACTCCCTTAGGTATTTTTACTGTAACATTTTCGTTACTTTGTACCTTTCCATTTCCACTACAACTATTACATGGTTTTCCAATAGTTTCACCGTATCCACTGCACTGAGGGCAAGTTTGTTGTATTGTAAAAAAACCTTGGTTGGTTCTGACTTTGCCTCTTCCACTACAATAATTACACTTAATATGTTTAGAACCTTTAGCCGCCCCACTTCCTGAACAGTCTGAACATTTTTTATAAGTTGTGTATTTGATGTTTCTTTCTAGACCTTTATATGCATCCTCCAAAGATATGCTTAAATCGTATCTAAGATCATTTCCTCTGTTAGACGACCTTCTTGAAGAACTGCCAACCTCGAAATCTCCAAAAAAATCTTCAAATATATCTGAAAAAGAAGAAGAGAAATCAAAATTTCCAAAGCCTCCTTGACCACCTGATCCTTGAAAAGCTGCGTGACCAAATTGATCATAATTAGCTTTTCTTTTGTCATCGGATAAAACGTGATAAGCTTCACTTGCCTCTTTAAATTTCTCCTCCGAAGCTTTATCCCCTTTATTTTTATCAGGGTGAAACTTGAAAGCTAATTTCCGATATGCTTTTTTGATTTCATCTTTTGAAGATGACTTAGTGATACCTAAGACATCATAATAATCTCTCTTAGCCACAGGACGTCTCCTTTATTCTTAATATCTTAGGCGCTTTTTTCTTTATCTTCTTTTACGTCTTCGTAATCTGCATCAACTACGTTATCTTTCCCTTTATCTCCGGGATCATTATCTTTCTTATCATCTGGTTTTGCCTGATTCTTTTGTTGACTTTTATAGACTGCTTCACCCAGTTTCATAGAAACTTGAATTAAGCTTTGAGTTTTCTTTTTAATATCTTCAGAATCGGTTCCTTCAAGAGCTTTTTTAAGATCTGAAATTCCATTTTCTATTGCTTTTTTATCTTCCGCACTTACTTTGTCTCCGTGTTCTTTTAAACTTTTTTCAGTAGAAAAAATTAGACTGTCAGCTTGGTTTCTAGTATCAACGGCCTCTCTTTTCTTTTTGTCAGCTTCTTTGTTAGCTTCAGCGTCTTTAACCATATTTTTAATTTCTTCATCTGATAAACCGCCAGAGGCTTGAATTTGAATTTTTTGCTCTTTTCCTGTTCCTTTATCTTTAGCCGAAACATTTACTATTCCATTGGCGTCTATATCAAATGTTACTTCAATTTGAGGCGTTCCTCTTGGTGCAGGAGGTATTCCTACAAGTTCAAAGTTTCCTAAAATTTTATTATCTGCCGCCATCTCTCTTTCACCTTGTAAAACTCTTATAGAGACAGCTGGTTGATTGTCATCTGCAGTAGAAAAAACCTGACTTTTTTTAGTCGGTATAGTAGTATTTTTTTCTATAAGTTTTGTTGATACTCCACCTAAAGTTTCTATACCTAAAGACAAAGGAGTTACATCAAGCAATAAAACGTCTTTTACATCACCTTGAAGAACTCCAGCTTGAATAGCAGCTCCCATTGCTACTACTTCATCAGGATTGACACTTTTGTTTGGTTCTTTACCAAAAAAGTTTTTAACTGTTTCAATGATTTTTGGCATTCTTGTCATTCCGCCAACCAGAACTACTTCATTAATTTCTGCTGCTGAGAAACCTGAGTCTTTAAGAGCTGTCTTACAAGGCTCTAAAGTTCTTTCTACTAATCCAGCAACTAAAGCCTCTAGCTTAGCTCTAGTAAATTTTAAGTTTAGATGTTTTGGTCCAGTTTTATCTGCTGTGATAAAAGGTAAGTTAATTTCTGTTTGCGTAGCTGAAGAAAGTTCAATTTTTGCTTTTTCTGAAGCTTCTTTTAATCTTTGTAAAGCAAGTTTATCAGATTTTAAATCGATACCATTATCTTTTTTAAATTCACTAACTAAATATTGTACGATTTCATCATCGAAATCTTCACCTCCTAGAAAAGTATCTCCATTTGTAGATTTAACTTCAAAAACTCCATCACCAATTTCTAAAATTGAAACATCAAAAGTACCACCACCCAAATCATATACCGCAATTTTTTTTCCACCTTTTTTATCTAATCCATAAGCTAGTGAAGCTGCAGTTGGTTCGTTAATTATTCTTAAAACTTCTAAACCAGCAATTTTCCCCGCATCTTTTGTTGCCTGCCTTTGAGAGTCATTAAAGTATGCTGGCACAGTAATTACTGCTTTAGTTACTGCTTGGCCTAAATATTTTTCTGCTGTCTCCTTCATTTTTTGGAGCACAAAAGCCGAAATTTGAGATGGTGAATATTTTTTACCTTTACCTTCAACCCAGGCATCTCCATTATCTGCTTTAATAATTTTATAAGGAACTTTCGAAATATCTTTTTGGACAGCATCACCATCAAATTTTCTTCCTATTAATCTTTTTACTGCAAAAATTGTATCATTAGGGTTTGTAACAGCTTGCCTTTTAGCTGGTTGACCCACTAATTTTTCTTCTTTTTCTAAAAAAGCCACTACTGAAGGGGTCGTTCTTGCTCCTTCAGCATTTTCCAAAACTTTAGCTTGTGTACCGTCCATTATAGCAACACAAGAGTTAGTAGTACCTAAATCTATTCCAATAACTTTACTCATTTTAATAATTTTTTCCTTTTGTTAAGCTTTTTATATGGGTGTTTTTTTCATTTCTGCAAGTCATAGATGTCTATTTTTTATCGTTTTTTTTCTCTTTTTTCTTAGAAATACCAACAAATGATGGCCTTAAAAGTCTTTCCCCGTACATATATCCTGGCTGAACTTCTTGGATTACAATTCCTGGTTCAGTAGCATCATCTTCGATTTCTAACATTGCTTGATGTAAATTTGGATCAAACTTCTTGTTCAGGCATGAGATTTTTTTAATATTATTTTTTTCAAAAACACCAATAATATCTTTTTCAATAATTTTTATATTTTCTAGAAACTTTTTAAGATCCTTGCTATTTTTTAAACTCTCATCATTTTTTATAGAATCTTGAGCTCTTTTTAAATTATCAAGAAGGGATAAAGTTTCTTTCGCAAAATTAAAGCCACCGAATTCAAAAGCTTCCTTGATCTCTTTTTCATATCTTCTTCTTTGGTTTTCTATTTCTGCTAAAGATCTCAGATTCTTATTTTCAGCCTCTTTTAACTTATCTTCAATAGAAATCCCTTCAGACTCTTTTTTATGATCTTCTTTATTGTTGATTTCTTTGGCTTCCTCTGTATTTTGTTCGTTCTTATTTTCCATAGTTGTTATATAGGAGTTAAATAATTAAATACTAGACAGATATGAAAAAAATTAAAAAGATTTTAATTGGCACACATAATAAGGGAAAATTTAGGGAACTAAGCTACTTATTGCCTAAAAAAATTAAAAAAATATCCCCAAATTACTTTGGAATTAAAAGCCCTAAAGAAACAGGAAAAAGTTTTTTAGCAAACTCTAAACTAAAAGCTAGATATTTTTATAAAAATACAAAAATAACCTCTTTATCGGACGACTCAGGCTTATCAATTAGTTGTTTAAATAACAAACCTGGGATTTACTCATCAAGATGGGCAAAAAAATATGGTGGTTTTAAAAAAGCCATGAAAAAAATAATTAGATTGGTAGATAAAAAAAACAAAATAAAAAGAATCAAAAATAGAAAAGCTAAATTTATATGTAGTTTAACAATTAAAAAAGAAAATGGTAAAGAAATAAGTTCTGTCGGTGAGATAAGGGGAACTATATCAAAAAAAATAATTGGAAAAAATGGTTTTGGATATGATCCAATTTTTATTCCCAAGAATTATAAGATAACCTTTGGCCAGATGAAAAAAAGAAAAAAAATAATGATGGATCATAGGTTTGTGGCATTTAAGAAGATTAAAAAGAAAATTAATTTTCTTTAAACTCTTTATTTAATGTTTGATATATTTTAAGCTCTTGAATTACTTCACCATCACTGAATTTAAAAGTTCCAATTTTCCCACTAATTTTATCTTTAATAAAAAAGTTATTTATATTTTTAATTCCATCATTTTTTTTCCATATATAATAAATTAATCCTAATGCATCATAAGCTAAAATTGTAATTTCACTTGGGATTGAATTAAAAGTTTTAAAGTATTTATCATTATATCTTCTAAAATTTTTTAAATTTACAGAAGGATAATATAAATTTTTTATAGAATTTTCGTAAAATATGCTTTCATCAAACCATTGATTAACTGTAGTAACTAAAACTTCTTTATCATCTGTGTCTACAAAAGCCAGAGACGCTAAGACACTTTTGAGGCTGTTACCAAAATCTATTATTATAACGGAGTCAAAATTTATCTTACCTAAAGTATATTTTTGTTCTAATAATTCCAATTCTCTTTGGGATTGTGGGTCATCTTTATCAGCAAGCATCTTTTTTCTAAGTTCTAGGTTTCTTTTCCTCTGCGCGTAGTTGGTTAGCTCACTTATCTCTCCAGTAAGAATTTTTGGATCGGAGCTATATTTAAATATTTTGTAATTTTTAAGTTTAGTTTGTTTTATTTTTTCATCTATAAAATTTGAATATTCATTTTTTGGATACATAATAATAGTCTTCTTCCTTTTTTTTTTAATTATAAAGTTTTCAATTGCTGATATTTGCGACTCCAAACTTATTCCAATGCTAATAATGTTGTTTCTAATTTTTGGTTGCATATTGGAGAGAGAAATAAATATAACGTCTCTATACCTATTTAACTCTCCAAAATGTTTTGAGCCCGTTGGGCCAATTATTATTTTAGCTCCAGATTCTAATATTTCGTCAGTGGCTTTTATTAAAAGATCTGGATCATTTGATCCTGAGTCTCTCGGAACTATCATTATATTTTCATCGCCTATTTCTTCTAGTGCAAGCTGTGTAGAAAAAAGAAGAGAATCTCCCAAATTTTTATATTCTCCAGAAAAAGGTGCCAATAAACCAATTTTTAAATTCTTATTTATTTTTTCGTTACTCCATAGATTAGAGTTAAAAAACACAAATATATAAGATAAAAATATAAATATAATTTTAGTCATACACTATGAATGCTTTTACACCAGGACTGTACATTGTATCAACACCAATAGGAAATCTTGGTGATATAACTTTAAGAGCGATTGAAGTGTTAAAAAAATCAGACATTATTTTATGTGAAGATACAAGAAGATCATTAAAATTGTTAAATCATTATAATATTAAAAAAAAACTAATTTCTTATCATAAGTTCAATGAAAAAAAAGAACTCATAAAAATTATTGAATATTTAAATGACGGCAAAATTTTGTCACTCATTTCAGACGCTGGAACCCCAGTATTGTCAGACCCTGGCCATTTACTTGTGAAAGAGTGCATAAAAAAGGATATTAGAATTTATTCTATACCAGGAGCATCTTCTATAACTTCAGCAATGAGCATCTCTGGTTTTGAGGATAAGTTTATATTCTACGGATTTTTGCCTAAAACAGAAAAAGAGACAGAAAAAGTAATTATTAGACTAGAAAAAGAAACTTACGCATTAATATTTTTTCTACCAGCTATTAAATTAAATTTTTATTTAAAAATTTTTAAAAAATATTTTTTAAATCGTAATATTTTGATAGCAAGAGAACTTACAAAAATGCATGAAACATACTATCGAAATAGCCTTGAAGATATCAAACTATTCAAGTCTCCTTTAAAAGGTGAGCTCACAGTTGTTATATCTGGAAAGAGTAGCAGCAATAATCTTGTTGATAACTCAAAAATTAGAAAACAAGCTTTAAACTACTTAAAAAAATATAGTTTAAAAGATGTAGTTGATTTAATCTCAAAAAAAGAGAAGATTTCAAAAAAAAAGGTTTACGAAATTTGTTTAAGTATAAAAAATGAGAAAGCTATTTAAACTATTACTAATTCTATTATTTTTAACAAGCTGTAGTAAAAATCTAGGAGCTTTTGGAAGAGGCGTGTCAATAACTTTTGACCCAAGAACTGTGGGAATGCAAATAGATGATACTTTGATGCAAAAAAGTTTAATAGGCAGACTCACTATGTTAGAAAAAAAATATTTTTTATCCATACAAGTAGAAGTTTTAGATGGAAGGATTTTCGTTACAGGAAAAGTAGATGAGCCAGAAGAAAAAATTAAAATAACTAAATTAGCTTGGGAAACAAGAGGAGTAAGAGAAGTTAAAAATGCAATAGAAATTAAAGGCCTATCAAACTTTACAAGTAATGCAAAAGATGTTCTTATAACCAGTCAACTTAGAACCGCAATGATACTAAGCAAGGTGATAAAATCCTCTAATTATACCCTAGAAACAATTAATAAGAAAATCTATATTTTTGGTATTGCTATGAACGAAGATGAAAAAAAATTAGTCATCGAAGAGGCAGATAAAATATATGGAGTTCAAAAAGTAATACCGGTAATTTATTTAGTTGAAGATCTAAGTCGAAGCAAAAGTTAAATATTTTAGTAATCAATTACATCAGAGGAATAAGCGGCTACTGACGCAAGATTTAATATATCTGACGTGGACGATCTTAATGGCGCTACTTCAATAGGCAATCCTAGACCAATTAAAAGAGGACCAATTAACTTTGCACCACCAAAAGTCTTCATTAGTTTCGTTGATATGGCGGCACTATGCAAAGCTGGCATAATCAATATATTTGCGTTACCTACAATTTTTGAAAAAGGATAAACCTCTTTATAAATCGGATTTAATGCTACATCAGGCTGCATCTCACCGTCAAAATCAAAGTCAACCTTTTTAGTTTTTAACAACTCAATAGCATCTCTTACATGTTTGGTATTTCTAGAGATTGGTTTTCCAAAAGTAGAATGAGATAAAAAGGCAACTTTTGGTTCAAAACCAAATAATCTTGCTACTCTAACACAAGATATGGATGTATTTACAAGTCTTTCAGCAGATGGAAAATCTTGAACATTTGTATCAGCCACAAGTACTGTTTTTCCTTTTGAAACTATTATTGTCATACCAAAAATAGTTTCACCCGGACGTGCGTCCACCACTTTTTTTAATTTTTCAACTGATGCAGCATAGTGTCTAATATTTCCAGTAACCATGGCATCAGCATCTTTGCATGCGATCATGGAAGAACCCCAAGCAACTCGATCATTTCTTATTAAACGATCAACATCCCTCTCAAGCTGACCATCCCTTTGCAATTTTTTATATAGGTATTTTACATATTTTTCTCTTTTAATCTTGTTAGTTGAATTTACAATTTGAATTTTAAAGTTTTCATCAAGACCGATTTCTTTAAGTTGTTCTTTAATTCTCTTTTCAGAACCAATTAAAATGGGAACGCCTAGTCTATTTTTTCCAAATTCTATTGCTGCTTTAAGCATATTTTGGTCTTCACCTTCCGCAAAAATTACTCTTTTAGGATTTTTTCTTATTTTGGCGTTAATACCTTGCATTAAAGACATTGATGGGTCTAGTCGATTAATCAATTCATCTTTATAGTTTTCTAAATTAGATATTTTTTTTCTAGCCACACCGCTCTTCATTGCCGCATCAGCAACCGCTGAAGGGATTACGCTTATAAGCCTTGGGTCGAAAGTTGAAGGAATAATGTATTCTTTTCCATACTTGGGTCTATCACCACCGTAAGCTGAAACAACTTCATCGGGAACATCCTCTCTTGCTAATAAAGCAATTGCTTTTGCTGCAGCGATTTTCATATCTTCATTAATTTCCTTAGCCCTTACATCAAGTGCTCCTCTAAAGACATAGGGAAATCCAATTAAGTTATTTACTTGATTAGGGTAGTCTGATCTTCCAGTAGCTATTATTGCATCTTGTCTAACATCTTGTATATCTTCAGGTTTAATTTCTGGATCAGGATTTGCACAAGCAAATATGATCGGATTTTTTGCCATAGATTTAACCATTTCTTTTGAGACCAAATCTTTTGCTGAAAGTCCTAAAAATACATCAGCTCCTTTAATGGCTTCTTTTAAAGATCTAAGTTTAGTTTCAATTGCATGCGATGATTTAAACTGATCAACATTTTGTCTTCCCTTATAAATAACACCCTTACGATCGCACATAATAATATTTTGTGATTTAGCCCCAGAGTTTTTGAATAAGTTAGCACAAGCTTGAGCAGATGATCCTGCGCCATTAATAACAATTTTTACTTTTTCAATTTTTTTACCTGCTATATCTAATGCATTAATTAATGCTGCAGTTGTAATAATAGCTGTTCCGTGTTGATCGTCATGAAAAACGGGTATATCTAAAACTTTTTTAAGTTTTTTTTCTATAACAAAACAATCTGGAGCAGCAATATCCTCTAAATTTATACCGCCAAAAGTATTACTAATATTTTTAACTGTAGACACTATCTCATCGGCATTAGAACTATCAATTTCAATATCAATTGAGTCTATGTCGGCAAATCTTTTAAATAAAACTGCCTTTCCTTCCATCACAGGTTTCGAAGCTAATGAGCCCAAATTACCAAGGCCTAGAATTGCAGACCCGTTACTTACTACGGCAACCAAATTCCCTTTACTGGTATAGTCGTAAACAGCCTCAGGATTTTTTGCTATTTCTTTTACTGGCGCAGCTACACCTGGTGAATAAGCCAAAGAAAGGTCCCTTTTTGTGGTTAAAGGTTTAGAGGAGCCGATCTCAATTTTGCCTGACTTTCCACTAATATGGAAGTCAAGTGCTTCTTTATCTGAATAATGATCAATTTTAGATTTTTTTGTCATTTAAATTTTGAGTATGTATTATAAAAAGGAATATATCACTAATTAATTGTGGCTTAATTTAGAAATATTATGAATTTATTATCATCAACTTCTGTCTTTAGCTTTTATACTTTGGTCAGCAGAATATTAGGATATGTAAGGGACATATTGATTGCCATTTTTTTAGGGGCATCAATTTATGCTGATGCTTTTTTTGTTGCATTTAGACTTCCTAATACATTTAGAAGATTATTTGCTGAGGGAACTTTTAATGCTGCTTTTATTCCTAGTTTTACCTCAGAAAATATTAAAGGCAGAGAAAATTCGAAAAAATTTGCTGACGAAGTTTTTTTTCTACTCACCCTAAGTCTATTCACTATTGTACTACTCGCTGAAATATTTACACCATATTTAGTTTATCTAATAGCTCCTGGTTTTTTCGATGATTTAGAAAAATTTAATCTGGCAGTTGAGTTTACGAGGATTACGTTTCCTTTTCTACTATTTGTAAGCTTATCCTCTTTTTTTTCGGGAATTCTAAATTCAAATAATAAATTTGCAGCTGCTGCAGCAGCGCCGATAATATTGAATATTGTTCTAATATCAAGTTTACTAATTTCATATAAATTAGAACTTAGCTTTGCTAAAAATCTTTCTTACGGTGTATTTTTTTCAGGCATTATTCAATTACTATTTTTAATATTCTTTACAAAAAAATATTATAAACCATCTTTTTTATTTAAAAAAAAAATAAGTACTAAGGTTAAATTTTTTTTAAAAAAGCTTTTGCCAAGCATATTCTCATCTGGTGTGACTCAGATCAATATTTTAGTAGGGACAATTATTGCATCTTTTGAAACTAGCGCTGTCTCGTATTTATATTACGCTGATAGAGTTTACCAAATAAATTTAGCTATAGCTGGAATAGCAGTAGGGACAGTTTCCTTACCAATTTTATCTGAGGCTATAAAAAAAAAAAATATTCTTAAAGTTTCTAATATTCAAAACAAATCCATAGAGTTGTCTTTAATGTTATCAATACCAGCAAGCTTAGGTTTAATTTTAGCTTCGGAACAAATAATTAACGCACTATTTGGATATGGCTCCTTCTCCGAAAAAAATATTGAAATGACAGCAGAAGCACTTAAATGTTTTGGATATGGAATACCAGCTTTCGCGTTGATAAAAATTCTTTCAAATTTTTTCTTTGCTAGAGATGATACTAAGACTCCATTTTATATCTCTGTATTTGTAGTTCTTTCAAATATTTTTATAAGCTTAACTTTTTTCAAAGAAATTGGATTTGTTATAATAGCAATTGCAACTTCGGTTTCGACTTGGTTCGGAGTAATTATTTATGTTTTATTACTTCAAAAAAAGAAACTTCTTTTAATTAAACCTAATCTTTTTATGAATATTCTTAAAATTATTTTATCAACAATTATAATGTCTTTTATCTTATGGTTCTTTCTAGATTATTTCAGCCAAAGCCTTGAATACACTGATAAATTTAAGTCTGTTTATCTTTTATTTATTGTAAGTTTCGTAGCAACAATTTATTTGATAACATGTTATTTATTGAGGGTATTAAAAATAAAAAATTATAGAGTAAATTAAAATGACTAATACTAAACTGGTATTTTCAGGTGTACAGCCCACAGGAAACTTACATCTTGGAAATTATTTAGGGGCATTAAGAAATTTTGTATCACTTCAAAAAGAAATGGAGTGTATATATTGTGTTGTAGATTTACATGCAATTACAGTTTTTCAAAATCCAAAAGAACTTAAACTAAATATTTTAGAGACAACAGCTGGATTTTTAGCATCGGGCCTGGACTCCAAAAAAAGTATAATTTTTAATCAATCCTCTGTTAGCGGCCACGCCGAGTTAGCCTGGGTCTTAAACTGTGTTTCAAGAATAGGCTGGTTAAATAGAATGACACAATTCAAAGACAAAGCAGGTTCTGATAAAGAAAAGGCGAGCGTAGGATTATATATATACCCTAATTTAATGGCGGCGGACATTTTACTTTATAAAGCCACTCACGTACCAGTAGGAGCTGATCAAAAACAACATCTTGAGATATCAAGAGATATAGCACAAAAATTCAACAACGATTTTAACAGTAAAGATTTTTTCCCATTGCCAGAACCATTAATCCAAAAAAATATTTCAAGAGTGATGAGTTTGAGAGATGGAACAAAAAAAATGAGTAAGTCAGAAGTTTCGGACTACTCAAGAATAAATCTAAAAGACAGTTCAGATGATATTGTTAAAAAGATAAAAAAAGCAAAGTCTGATTCCGAGTCCCTACCAGACAATGAAAAAGAATTGATCAAAAGGCCTGAAGCATCAAACCTTCTAAACATATATGCAGACGTTACAGGAAAAAAATTAGAAAATGTATTAAAAGAAATGAGCGGTAAAGAGTTCTCTCATTTAAAAACTAAACTTGCGGATGTATTAGTTGAGGTAATTTGTCCTATCGGTAAAAAGATAAAACAACTTATGGACGATAAGTCTTATTTAATAGACGTTATAAATAAAGGCAAAGAAAGGGCCAATATAAAAGCTGAGAAAAACTTAAAAATGATACGTGAAATAGTAGGTTTATTGTAATATAAATTTAGTATGATTCAGACTGAACAGACTCCAAATCCTGACTCACTGAAATTTCTTTCAGGAAAAACTATATCTAATGTAGGAACTGAGGAATTTCAAAAGAAGGAAATTAGTAAAATTAAAAATAAATTTATTAAAAATCTTCTTGAGTTTGATGGAGTGGAACTAGTTTTATTAGCTGAAAACTTTCTTACTGTAAAAAAAACTAAAGGAACTTCTTGGGATGCACTAAAACCGATGGTGATATCTCATATTAATGAGTATTTTGAAAAAAATGATAAACCTATACTTGACAACAAGGCAGATAACTCTGATTTAAAAGAAAGTACAGATGAAACAGTAAACAAGATAAAAGAGATCTTAGATAAGAAAATAAGACCTGCAGTTGCTAGAGATGGAGGAGATATTAAATTTAAGTCATTTCGTGATGGCGTGGTAGAAGTAGAGCTTCAAGGAAGTTGCTCGGGATGTCCTAGTTCACTTATGACTTTAAAGCAAGGAGTTCAGAATCTCTTATGTCATTATGTTAAAGAGGTTAAATCAGTAGAGGCAAATTAAAATGAAAAAAAATTCAAGCTATAGAGACAAATTACTTGAGCTAGCCAAGATATATAAAATTATTGAAGTTAATTCTTACATTAAAAATAAAAAATATTTAACTACTCCACAGATAGAGCTCATCTTGAAGAAAAATAATGTTCCGATACCTACAGAGCTAAATAAAAGTATTATTGAGATTCATTCAAAAAAAATAACAAAACCTTTTTCTTCAGCCACAAATGCAATAAGTGATTTTTTTTACTCAATAATAAATATATTGTTTGTTAAATCTTTTAAAAAATTAAATTTGATTGCACTATATTTAACAACAAAAACTTACAAATTTTTTCGTTTTATTTTCCTAGGTTTCATAAATTCTATTTATTCTTTCTTTAACGGAGTTTTAAATCTCTGTTCTTTTATTAGCAAAGGAACGGTAAATTTATTAAATAGTGTTTATAATATTCAGGTTGAAAAAAAAACAGCAAACAAGTTTGTTTTAGGATCAGTCTTTTTTGCGTTTTTAACAATAGGAGTTCTTGGTGGGATTAAAGTTGCTGACTATATAAAAGATAAAGAAATAACTAAAATTCAATCTTTCGTAGAGAAAATTTTTGGAGAAACCGGTGAAAAGAAAAAAGCCGATATAAAGGGCAAGGAACTTGCCAAGGCTGATATTGATATAAAGAAACCTGAAAAAAAACCTACACCTAAAAAAGAAACTGCTAAGGCGCCAACAAAAGATATTCCTAAAAAACAAGAAAAAAAAGTAAAAGAATTTATTTTACCTGATCTAAATCTAAAAACACAAACAATCCTTTCTCTATTTGCAGAAGTAGAATACGATTTAAAAGATGTTAGAAAAAATAAACTTGTTAAACCAATTTATTTTACTCAATTTCCTAAAGATCTTGATCAAATTTCAAGCACACAGCTTAAAAAAGATACATTTATAAAAATTGTACTTCCTTTAGTAGTAGCCGAAAACGAAAAAATTCTTGACGACAGAAGAAAGTTTAAAAAAATCACCAAAAAAAAGATGACTACGGATAAAGAAAAAGCTTGGTTAAGACAAAAATTTAAGGAATACAAAGTAAATAGCGGAAAAGTTTTAGAACTAGAAAAAAGAATGGACATTATTCCTATTTCAATAGCAATAGCCCAAGCTGCTAAAGAAAGCGGCTGGGGAACTTCTAGATTTGCGCTTGAAGGTAATGCTATTTTTGGTCAATGGACTTGGACTGGAAGAGGAATTGAACCTTTGAATAGAAGCGAAGAGAAAAGACATAAAATTTTGAGATTTCCAATTCTTCGAGCCTCAGTTAAAGCTTATAAAAATAATTTAAATACTCATAAAGGTTATAAAGAATTTAGAGAAAAAAGACATAAGTTGAGATCAACCAACAAGGATATTGCTGGAAGAAAACTAATACACACACTTGATAGTTATGCTGCTACAGGTGAGGAATACACGAAAGTCATTGCTAAAATGATCAAGCAAAATTCTCTAGAAGATTTTGAGAATGTAAAATTAACAAATTCTGTAGTTAAAAGAGAATTAAATTTATAAAATTATTTTTCTGCCACAACAAACTGCATTCCTAACCATCTCCAAGAACCATCATTATTTCGTAGTGAGCAGTTTATTCTACCTCTTTCCGTAGTAAACTTTCCTTTTAATTTAATTTTAATTTTATAATCTTCAATAAAGACTATTTCAGACTTTCTCCAGGTGTTCTCTTCATTAGAATAACAATTTAAAAGTTTTATATTTTCTATATCTTTAAAAAACTCTACAGTTACATTTGGGGGATTCGTTGAATTGTTAATATATTTTTCAATTGGATTAATAACTTTATATTTTAATGGTCTAGTATTTAAAATAGTTTTAAATCTATCTATTTTTCCGTATTTCTCATTGATGGGAAACCTTGGCAATTCAAAAAAATCTTTTGTTTCATCAGAAACACCTGAATGCTGTCCAAATGCATATTTGAAACCAAGATCTTTGACAATTTTTTTTAATTCAAGGCTATACTCACCAAAAGGGTAAGAAAAAAATTCAGAGTTGTAACCAAGTTGTTTTTTAAATATCGACATAGATTTACTTATATCCTCTTTAATTTTTTCAGACTTAAAATCGATCAAATATTCATGAGAATGACTATGATTACCAATTATTGCAAAATCCTCTTTTGCAACTTCCCTTATCTGGTCCCAGTTCATATAGTTAAAACTACCAATTTCTCTTGTGCTTACAAATAGTATAAAAGGTATTTTATTTTTTTTTAATATAGGCCAAGCATTTTTATAAAATGAAAGAAAGCCATCATCAATAGTTAGCAGAACCTTTTTTTGAGATTTATTAGATATTAAACTTTCTTTAAAGTTTTTTGGATTAATAAAATCTATATTTTTATCTTTTATCATCTCTATGTGCTGACTAAATTCTTTTATTCTAACATTTGTAGAAGGGTACTTATTTTCTTCAAACCTATGATACATAATTGCTATAATCCCATAGTCTTCAGTCTTGTTATCTAAAGAAAAAGAATTGTTAGAAGGCAATAAAAAAACTATAAATAAACATATGATAAAAGATTTTTTGATAATTAATTGCACAGGCAAAGATAATTTAGTTGGTTTAAGAGTCCATAATAACTTTTATATTCATAAAATTCGAAACAGTATTAATAAAAAAGATGCTCTTACGGGTAATATAATTGATTTTTTAAAAAAAAATAACACTAATATTGATAAAAATTTTTCAATAATTGTTAACTGTGGTCCGGGTAGTTTTTCAGCGATTAGAACATCATTAGCTGTGGCAAAAGGCATCAGAATATCAAAGGGTTCAAAGCTTTATGGTTACAATAATTCACTTTTGACTGAATTTAACCTTAAAAACATTGAAATTTTAATTGAAAAAAATCTTTTAGAAAATAAATTGATTAAACCAGTCTATTTAAGCTAAATTACAATAATTTATGAGCAGTTTGATAGAAGATAAATGTAAAGAAAAAGGAGTTAGACTTACCGATCAAAGAAAAGTAATAGCAAAAGTAATGTCGGACTCCAAATCAACCTACGGCTCAAAAGATCACCCGGATGTTGATGAACTTCATAAGAGAGTCAGCTTAGTAGATCCCAAAATTAGTATCGCTACTGTTTATAGGACTGTTAAACTTCTTGAGGAATCAGGAATAATAGAGAGACATGACTTTAAAGAAGGTAAATCCAGATATGAACCATCTACAGATGAACATCATGATCATTTAATTGATATTAATAGTGGTGAAATAGTAGAATTCGTTGACAAAGATATAGAGGAACTTCAAAATAAAATAGCTCAAAAACTAGGCTATAAATTAGTTGATCACAAACTAGAACTTTATGGTTCAAAAATAAAAAAATAAATTGTCAAAAAAAATTTTTATTAAAACCTTCGGATGCCAAATGAACGAATACGATAGCAATCGTATTTTAGATATAACAAAAAACATTGGCTATATAGTCACAAAAAATATTTTAGAGGCTGACTGTTATGTTTTAAACACTTGCCATATAAGAGAAAAAGCAACTGAAAAAGTATATCACGACATTGGAAGGATTAAAAAAAAATTTAAAAATATTAAAAAGCCTATACTTATAGTAGCGGGATGCGTAGCTCAGGCTGAGGGTGAAGAATTACTTAAGAAAGAAAAATTTATTGATGGAGTTATAGGCCCACAGTCTTACCACCAAATAAATGATATTATTAAAAATCTAGAAAAAAAAGAAAAAAGGATTAACTCAACTGAGTTTGATGTTATAGATAAGTTTGATCAATTGAACTCGATAAAAAATGAAAGCTCAAAAACATCTTCTTTAGTAACAATACAGGAAGGTTGTGATAAATTTTGCAAATTTTGTGTAGTTCCCTATACTAGAGGACCAGAAAACTCCAGGCCCTTTTCAGAAATTATAGAAGAATCAAAACAATTAGTTGAAAATGGAGTGAAAGAAATTATTTTGCTTGGGCAAAATGTTAACGCATATAACTTTGAAAACAAAAGACTCTCTGATTTAATAAATAAACTTAATTCACTAAATGGATTAGAGAGGATAAGATATACCACATCTCATCCTAAAGACGTAACCAAAGATCTTATAGAGGCCCACAAAGATTGCGAAAAACTCATGCCAATATTACATTTGCCTGTTCAAAGTGGTTCAACAAAAATTTTAAAATCCATGAATCGCAAACATAGCATTGAGGAATATTTGGATATTATCGAAAGATTAAAAAAAGTAAAAAAAACTATTAAATTTTCTAGTGATTTTATAATTGCTTATCCCGGTGAAACAAGTAAAGATTTTGACGAAACAATATCTTTAATGAAAAAAGTTCAATTTATTAATTCTTACTCTTTTATATTTAGTGCAAGACCAGGAACCCCAGCAGCAGCCCTAAAATCTTTAGACACTAAGATCGCTAAAGAAAGACTGCTAAAATTTCAAACTTTGGCAATAAAAATTAAGCAAAACTATAGAGAAAGTCTTATAAATAAAAAAGTAAAAGTTTTATTTGAGAATAATTTGAAAAAAAGCTCTCAATATTTTGGTAGAGATGAATTCAATAATTCAGTTATTGTGGACAGTGAAATAAATTTAACAGGTAAAATCTGCGATATTAAAATAGATAAAATAAACTATAATACATTGTTTGGAAAAGTTATTTCAAATAACAGAAAGGATTTTGCAGCTTAAAATATGTCAGAAATAAGCAAAGTCAGCCAAAATATAATTCAAAAAAAAGTTGATAATGAAACTATAAATATTCAAATTCTTCAAAATGAAATGTTAATGTCAATAGTAGGAGAATTTAATCAAAATCTGACTGAGCTGGAAAAGCTTTCAAAAACAAAAATTTTTTTTAGAGGTAATTCTTTAACGATAAAAGGAAAAACTGAAAATATAAATCAGGTCAGTGATGCTGTAAAATTTCTAGCAAACAAATTTATTTTAACAAATCTAATTGAAAAAAATGACTTATTACTTTCAATGAAAAAAAGTATAAGTTCTAGCAACCCCTCTAATGTTCGGTCTTTGGATCAGCTTATAAAAACTCCAAGACAATCTGTAATAGCTAGGTCAGAAAAACAGTCTGAATATATAAAGTCTTTAAAAGAAAATGAAATTGTCATGGCTTTAGGCCCCGCTGGAACAGGAAAGAGTTTTTTGGCAGTGTCAGTTGCAATTAGCCTCCTAATGGAAAAAAAAGTTGAAAGAGTAATATTATCTAGACCTGCAGTTGAAGCTGGAGAGAAACTTGGTTTTTTACCTGGCGACATGAAAGAAAAAGTAGATCCGTACCTAAGACCACTTTATGATGCTTTATATGAACTATTTGGTGCAGATAAAATAGATAAAAAAATTGAGACAGGTGAAATTGAAATAGCACCATTAGCAT